>OBXA01000127.1_pt1 | contig 66412 bp, 57 predicted proteins | sample 1538121 | NCBI WGS metagenome assembly OBXA01 (sample SAMEA2580133, study PRJEB22360) | human gut metagenome | biome: human gut; feature: human-associated habitat; material: faeces | place: Denmark | collected 2008/2010 | reverse complement strand
CTGGACAGGATATTATGGCAGTTGACCTGAACTGGAGCTTTAAACAAGTGCTTAGAAAGTGGCTGATATAGCCGCTTTTCCGTGATTTTAGCCATAAAAAGTGAATTGCCGAAAATAAAGAAAAAAAATAAAAATTCACTAGGCGATTGCACCAAACTGTGTTATACTCATACTGACGCAATTTGGATAACCCACAAAATTGCGAAAACATGTTCTTATTTTAGAAGTAATTTATTATAAAATGGAGGTCACAAAATGAGTACTACTTCAAGTTTGGCAAGTAAAAGAATTGAATCTTTACTTGATGAAAGCAGTTTCGTTGAAATCGGTGCACTTGTTACTGCAAGAGCTACAGATTTTAATCTGAAACAGACTGAGACTCCTTCTGATGGTGTTGTTACCGGATACGGAGTTATCGATGGTAATCTTGTGTATGTGTATAGCCAGGATGCATCCGTATTAAACGGTTCAGTTGGTGAAATGCATGCTAAGAAGATTGCTAATCTTTATGATCTGGCAATGAAGACAGGAGCACCTGTAATCGGTCTTATCGATTCAGCGGGACTTAGACTTCAGGAAGCTACAGATGCATTAAATGCATTTGGTGAGATCTATTTAAAGCAGACACTTGCTTCAGGTGTAATTCCTCAGATTACAGCAATCTTTGGAAGCTGCGGCGGTGGACTTGCTCTGATGCCTACATTAACAGACTTCACATTTATGGAAGAGTCCAAGGCTAAGCTTTTTGTAAATGCACCTAATACATTAGATGGTAATCATGTATCCAAGTGCGATTCTGCTTCTGCCAAATTCCAGAGTGAAGAAGCTGGCATCGTAGATGTTGTAGCAGATGAGGCTACTATTTATGCTAAGATCCGTGAGTTAGTAAGCATGCTTCCTGGCAACAACGAAGATGATGCATCCTATGAAGACTGCACAGATGATCTGAACAGAGTCTGTGGTGATCTTGCTAACTGCGTAGGTGATACAGCAATCGCTCTTTCTACAATTGCAGATAACAATGTATTCTTTGAAGTAAAAGAGAACTACGCTAAGAATATGGTAACAGGATTTATCAAGTTAAACGGTACAACTGTAGGCTGTGTAGCTAACCGTACAGAAGTATACGGCGCAGATGGCGAAGTAACAGATAAGTTTGATGCTGTATTAACAGCAGCAGGATGTGAGAAGGCAGCAGAATTCGTTGATTTCTGTGATGCATTCAATATCCCTGTATTATCTCTGACAAACGTTAAGGGATATGAAGCAACTCTTTGCAGCGAGAAGAAGATCGCCAAGGCTGTTGCAAAACTTACTTATGCATTTGCTAATGCTACAGTACCTAAGGTAAATGTTATCATTGGTAAGGCATACGGCAGTGCATACGTTGCCATGAACTCCAAGGCAATCGGCGCAGATATCACAATCTGCTGGCCTGATGCAGAGATCGGTTCCATGGATGCTACTCTGGCTGCCAAGATCATGTATGACGGACAGAGCGCAGATGTAGTAAAAGAAAAGGCAGCAGAATATGCAGCACTTCAGACAAGTGCAACCGGAGCTGCCAAGAGAGGATATGTAGATCAGATCATCGAAGCTGCAGATACAAGAAAGTATGTAATCGGCGCATTCGAGATGTTATTTACAAAAAGAGAGGACCGTCCTTCCAAGAAACATGGTACGGTCTAAGAAAGGGTGAACGTTAATATGAAGAAAATCGTAAAGGCTTTATTAATGCTTACCTGTGTATTCAGCTTAACGGCATGCGGTTCTGACAATACGATCAGCGAGTTCCAGCAGAGCAAAATTGATGCAGCAGAAGCAAAAGCTCCTCAGATCATTGCATTAACAGCAGGACTTGTACAGAATAACGATATTGATGAGCTGACAACCAATTACAACAATATCGAATTAGGTGATTTATATACCAGTACTTATTCCCAGTATGCCGGAGATTCTTCTTTCAGTTGTGAAGGCAAGGGAATCAAGAGTGCATTGACTTCTTTTGAGTCCGGTATGGAAGAAATCGGAAATATCACAGTATCTGATGCAATTGAAGCAACAGTTGATGATGATACTATTATTGTTACAGTTCCTGTAACAGGCGAAAAGGGAGAAGGTTCCGTAGAACTGATCTTCACAAATGATATTTATCTGACATTGACTTCCTGTACACTGAACCTGAACAAGTCAATGGGAGAACTGATGGGTAAAGCAGCATTAAATACTCTGATCGGTATGGGTACTGTATTTGTTGTATTGATCCTGATCAGCCTGATCATTTCCTGCTTTTCATTTATTCCAAAGCTTCAGGAGAAATTCTCCAAGAAGGCAGCTCCTGCTCCTGCAGCAGCACCTGTACCTGCAGCACCGGTTGCAGAAGAGGAAGAATTAGCTGATGACACAGAACTTGTAGCAGTTATTGCAGCTGCAATCGCAGCATATGAAGGAACATCAACAGATGGTTTCCAGGTAAGAAGTATCAAGAGAGCATCTACCAGAAAATGGAAGAATGCATAATCACATAATCAAAAGAAATGTATTGATTTTAGGAGGATATTAAAATGAAGAATTATACAATTACCGTTAACGGCAACGTATATGATGTAGTAGTAGAAGAAGGCGCATCCACAGGTGCAGCACCTGTAGCAGCCGCAGCTCCAAAGGCAGCACCTAAGGCAGCTCCAAAAGCAGCACCTAAGGCAGCAGGCGCTGGCAGCGTAAAGGTAGAAGCAGGCGCAGCTGGTAAGGTATTCAAGATCGAAGCTAATGTTGGACAGGCTGTTAAGAAGGGTGACGCAGTAGTTATCATCGAAGCTATGAAGATGGAAATCCCTGTTGTAGCACCTCAGGATGGTACTGTTGCAAGCATCGATGTTGCAGTTGGTGACGCTATTGAAGCAGGCGCTGTACTGGCTACTTTAAACTAAGTGCAGCTATTTGCCCGGAAATATAATTTCTGAGCATCTTGTGTAATGGTATCATTGCAGAAATGATATCATTACAATGAATACAATAGGAGGTCAACAAAATGTCTTATATAGCAACTACATTGGACAATCTGATTCACCAGACAGCGTTCTTCAACCTGACTGGTGGTAATATTATCATGATTGCCGTGGCTTGTTTATTTCTTTATCTTGCTATCGCAAAAGGCTTTGAACCATTGCTGTTAACCCCGATAGCATTTGGTATGCTGCTGGTTAATATTTATCCGGATATTATCGCTCCAATCGGTGCGGACGGAACAGCCGGCGGATTACTGTATTATTTCTATTTACTGGATGAATGGGCAATTTTACCATCTTTGATCTTCATGGGCGTTGGTGCCATGACAGACTTTGGCCCTCTGATTGCCAATCCTAAGAGTTTCCTGCTTGGTGCTGCTGCTCAGTTCGGTATCTTTGCTGCATACTTCGGAGCAATCGCACTTGGCTTTAATGATAAGGCAGCAGCAGCTGTATCTATCATTGGTGGTGCTGATGGTCCTACATCTATCTTCCTTGCAGGTAAGCTTGGACAGACTGCATTACTTGGACCTATCGCTGTAGCAGCATATTCTTATATGTCACTGGTTCCTATTATCCAGCCACCTATTATGAAGCTTCTTACAACTGAGAAGGAAAGAAAGATCAAGATGGGTCAGCTTCGTCCTGTATCCAAGCTTGAGAAGATCCTTTTCCCTATCGTTGTTACTATTGTTGTATGTCTGATTCTTCCTACAACAGCTCCTCTTGTTGGTATGCTGATGTTAGGTAACTTATTCAGAGAGTCAGGCGTAGTTAGACAGTTGACAGATACTGCATCCAATGCATTAATGTACATCGTAGTTATCTTACTTGGTACATCCGTAGGTGCTACAACAAGTGCAGAAGCATTCTTAAATATGCAGACAATCAAGATCGTTATTCTTGGTCTTGCAGCATTTGCATTTGGTACAGCAGCAGGTGTTCTGTTTGGTAAGCTGATGTGTGTACTGACACATGGTAAGGTTAATCCTCTGATTGGTTCAGCAGGTGTATCTGCCGTTCCTATGGCAGCTCGTGTATCCCAGAAGGTTGGTGCAGAATCTGATCCTACTAACTTCCTGCTTATGCATGCTATGGGACCTAACGTAGCAGGTGTTATCGGTACTGCAGTAGCAGCTGGTACATTCATGGCCATCTTCGGAATTTTTTAAGCTATGCATAGTTTAGTTATTTAGTAAATATATCTAGGAGGAATAAAGGTAATGTCAGAAATAGTTAAGAAACCTGTTGGTATCACAGAAACAGTTCTTCGTGATGCACATCAGTCTTTAATAGCAACAAGAATGCCGACCGAATTAATGCTTCCAATCCTTGAGACAATGGATCAGGTTGGTTATCACTCACTTGAGTGCTGGGGCGGCGCTACATTCGATGCTTCCTTACGTTTCTTAAAGGAAGATCCATGGGAAAGATTAAGAAAGATTAAGGATAAGGTTAAGAATACACCTTTACAGATGCTTTTCAGAGGTCAGAATATCCTCGGATATCGTCATTATGCTGATGATGTTGTAACAGAGTTCGTTGAGAAGTCTATTGCAAACGGTATTGATATTATCAGAATCTTCGACTGCTTCAACGATCTGCGTAACTTACAGAGTTCAGTAAACGCAGCTAACGCTATCAAGCAGAGAGAGGGCAGAGGTCATGCTCAGGTAGCATTATCTTATACATTAGGTGATGCATATACATTGGATTACTGGATGCAGATGGCTAAGAACATCGAAGAGATGGGTGCTGATTCTATCTGTATCAAGGATATGGCTGGTCTGTTAGTACCTTACAAGGCAGAAGAGCTGATTAAGGCTATGAAGTCTTCCACTAAGCTTCCTATCCAGCTGCATACACATTATACATCAGGTGTTGCTTCCATGACATACATGAAAGCTATCGAAGCTGGTGTTGATGTAATCGACTGTGCAATTTCTCCATTTGCAATGGGAACTTCTCAGCCTGCAACAGAAGTTATGGTTGAGACATTAAAGAACACACCATATGATACAGGAATTGATCAGACTCTGTTATCCAAGATCGCAGATCACTTCAGACCTTACAGAGAAGAGTGCTTAAAGAGCGGACTTATGAATCCTAAGGTTCTTGGTGTTGATATCAAGACTCTGTTATACCAGGTACCAGGTGGTATGTTATCCAACATGGTTAGCCAGTTAAAGGAACAGAACGCAGAAGACAAGTACTATGAAGTACTTGAAGAGATCCCTAGAGTTCGTAAAGACTTAGGTGAGCCACCTCTTGTTACACCTTCATCTCAGATTGTTGGTACACAGGCTGTATTTAACGTATTAATGGGTGAGAGATATAAGATGGCTACAAAGGAAACCAAGGCTGTATTACGTGGCGAGTATGGTCAGACTGTAAAACCTTTCAATAAGGAAGTACAGGATAAGGTTCTTTCAGCAGAAGAGAAAGAACATATCATTACATGCCGTCCTGCAGATTTGATTCCTAACGAACTTCCTAAGATTGAAGAAGAAATGAAGCAGTGGAAACAGCAGGATGAAGATGTATTAAGTTATGCATTATTCCCTCAGGTAGCTGTTGAATTCTTCAAATACCGTGAAGCTCAGCAGAAGAAGGTTGATTTGACAGAAGCAGACACTAAGAACGGAGCATATCCTGTTTAATTTGTGTGATTCTTCTATCATTACAGGTTTTATATCAGTATCGGGTCATTAACTTATGATCCGATACTGATTTTGAGTTGAAGCATACTTGACAGACGAATAAAAACAATTTATCATAACATGTGTTATTACTGTAAATAATAAATGATGCTGCCTGAATGATAGCCACAGGCTGTCATCTGTATACAAAAGAGAAAATGCGATAGTGCGCAAAATGCGTAGAAATGAGGATGACCATGGCAAGAAAAGAGTCCGTGACAAAAAACATGATATTGGAAACAGCTGTTCAATTGGCGAAAGAAGAAGGCATAGAGAATGTAACTGCCAGAAAACTGGCAAATAAAATTGGATGCTCTACTCAGCCTATTTTCAGAGTCTATGCCAATATGACAGAGTTATATACAGAAGTTTATCAGAAAGCGATAGATTTATTTGCAGATTATTATGAAAAATTCGAGTCCGAAGTGCAGACACCTTTTATTCACCTGGGACTTGCTTATATAGATTTTGCGAAAGAAGAACGTAACTGTTTCAGCTATTGTTCCTGTCAGACAATAGAGGAGATAGAAGTTTATATGAATTGTTAAATGGAAGTACAGGAGCTGTAGCAAAAGAAATTAATAAAGCTTCGGCAAACGGATGCAGCAATCCAAGTGGATTATTTATGAAAATGTGGATATTCATCCATGGATGTGCATGCATGGTATTAACAGGAGATTATGATCTGACGAAGGAAGAAACGTTAGATCTTTTAGAAGATATATACAAAAGCTGCTCATAAGTGAGGACAACAGATGGAATACAAGATTGATACCATGTCCAGAATTAATGAAAAATTTAATAAAATGAGCAAGGGTCATAAAAAGATTGCAACCTTTATCATAGATCATTATGAGCAGGCTGCATTTATGACCGCTGCCAAGTTGGGAACTACCGTAGGGGTGAGTGAATCTACAGTGGTTCGTTTTGCCTATTCTTTAGGTTATGAAGGTTATCCTGAATTTCAGGAGGATCTGGCTGAATGGGTGAAGAACAAGCTTAATTCTGTACAGAAGATTGGCGTTAAATATGGAAAGAGTACTCAATCAGAAATATTAACATCTGTATTGACTTCAGATATGGAGAAGATCAGCGATACAATAGAGCATGTGGACCCACATGCTTTTGAAATGGCAGTAGACATTATCCTGGAAGCTAAAAATGTCTATATTATTGGAATCAGAAGCTGTGATCCGCTGGCACGTTTCCTGCAATTCTATCTGAATATGATTAGGGGAAACGTTTTTTTGCTGAATTCAACAAATACAACAGAGATTTTTGAACAGATGATTCGCATTGATGAGAAGGATGCATTAATTGGAATCAGTTTTCCAAGATATTCCATGCGGACCCTGAAAGCTATGGAATTTGCCAACGACAGACAGGCTAAGATTATTACAATAACAGATACGATCTATTCTCCCATGTGTCTGTATTCATCCTGCAATCTACTGGCAAGAAGCAACATGGTATCTATTGTAGATTCTCTAGTAGCACCATTAAGCCTTATCAATGCGCTGGTTGTAGCATTATGTCTGAAACGTCCTGATGATGTGAAGAAGAATCTGGAAAGTCTGGGACAGGCATGGGATAACTATCAGGTATATTTGAAGGATGAATTCAATTACATTGATGAATCTCTGTTAAGTACTCCATTGCAGAAAGAAAAGGAACAGAAATTGTGAAAATATTGATCATTGGAGCAGGACCTGCTGGAATGATGGCAGCGATCACTGCTGCAAAGGCGGGTTCTGAAGTTATATTATTAGAAAAAAATGAGAAAATTGGAAAGAAACTCTTTATTACAGGAAAAGGCAGATGTAATGTGACAAATGCCTGTGATACAGAGGATCTTTTTGCAAATGTAATGGAACACAGCAAGTTCCTGTACAGCGCAATATATGGATATGATAATCAGGCGGTTATGCGCTTTTTTGAAGAAGCAGGATGTCCACTGAAAATAGAAAGAGGACAGAGAGTTTTTCCAGAATCGGATCACAGCTCTGATATATTAAGGGCACTGGACCGGCAATTGCATCAGTCAGGAGTAAAAGTGCGTCTTCACACGGAAGCCGGCAGGCTTTTGATTGATGAAAATGAGAAAACTGTTACCGGAGTACAGCTCAAGAATGGAGATAAGCTGAATGCAGACAAAATAATTGTCGCAACGGGAGGTATTTCCTATGTTTTGACGGGTTCAACAGGCGATGGTTATCAGTTTGCCAAGGAAGCAGGACATACAGTTACAAAGCTTTCACCGGCACTTGTTCCCTTTGTAGTGCAGGAAGAGTGGTGTAAACAGCTCCAGGGCTTATCGTTAAGAAATGTAGAAGCCCGGATTGAAGTGGATGGAAGAGAGATTTATTCTGACTTTGGAGAAATGCTGTTCACCCATTATGGAGTCAGTGGACCGCTCATGTTAAGCGGCAGCAGCCATTATGTGCATAAAGCAGCAGGAAAACAAGCAAAATTATATATAGATTTAAAACCTGCATTAACACAGGAACAATTGGACAAACGAATATTAAGAGAATTTGACGCCAACAGAAATAAGCAGTTCAAAAATGCCATTGCGGCGTTGTTCCCGGCTAAGATGTTAAATATTATGCCAAGTCTGGCACAGATAGATCCTGAAAGAAAAGTCAATGAGACCACAAAGGAAGAGAGAGAACGCTTCCTTCATACAATAAAGCAGCTTGAATTGACGATTACCGGCGTACGTGATTATAATGAAGCGATTATAACCAAGGGCGGTGTGAAAGTATCAGAGATCAATCCGTCCACAATGGAATCCAGAAATATAAAGGGACTTTATTTTGCTGGTGAAGTGCTGGATCTGGATGCGTTGACCGGAGGCTATAATCTACAGATTGCATGGTCAACCGGTCATCTGGCAGGAGAAAGTGCAGCAGAGGAATAATGGATATCAGAAAGGTATGGTAATAAATATGAGTTATAATATCGCAATAGATGGACCGGCAGGTGCTGGCAAAAGTACGATTGCAAAATTGATTGCAAAGAAAAAGAATTACATTTATGTTGATACAGGAGCCATGTATCGCGCTATGGCATTGTATTTTCTGGAAGCAGGTATCAGTGCAGATGATCAGGGAAAAATAGAATCCTCCGTAGATCAGATAGATGTTACAATCACTTATGAAAACGGAGAGCAGGTAGTATGGCTCAATGGCAGAAACGTAAATGGGCTGATCCGTACAGAGGAAGTAAGCCGTATGGCATCTGCGACCAGTGTAAATCCCAAGGTGCGTACCAAACTGGTGGAATTACAGAGAAAGCTTGCAGCAAAAGAAAACGTAGTAATGGACGGAAGAGATATCGGTACAGTCGTATTACCGGATGCAAATGTAAAAATCTATCTGACAGCCAGCAGCGCAGTCAGAGCAAAGCGCCGTTATGAAGAACAGAAGGCAAAAGGCATAGACTGTAATCTGGAAGAGATAGAAAAAGATATTATTGAAAGAGATCACAGAGACATGACAAGAGAAATCTCACCGCTAAAGCAGGCAGAAGACGCAATTCTTCTGGATTCTTCCAATATGACGATTGAAGAAGTCGCTGATGCAGTGATTGCATTGTGCAAATAAAGAAGCAGATATGCAGCCATGTCCTGTAGATAGTAGAAAGGCATACAAATAGAATGGAAGTAGTATTGGCAAAATCATCAGGTTTTTGTTTTGGCGTGAAAAGGGCAGTGGACAGAGTATATGAACAGCTTGCAGAAAACAAGAAAATATATACGTATGGTCCTATTGTCCATAATGATGATGTAGTAGCGGATCTGGAAGAAAAGGGTGTAAAGGTACTCAATACGAAAGAGGAACTGACAGAACTTACAGAAGGAAGCGTTGTAATACGTGCACATGGAGTCCCCAAGGAAATTTATGAAATCATGGAACAAAAGAACATAGAATGCATTGATGCGACTTGTCCTTTTGTAAAGCGTATTCACAAAATTGTGGAGAAGGAGAGCGCAGAAGGAAGACGTATTATTGTCATAGGTAATGCGAAACATCCGGAAGTAGAAGGAATCAGAGGATGGTGTAAAACTCCTGCAACCGTGATAGAATCCAGAGAAGAGGCACTTCAATTTAATGGTTCAAAGGACGATAAATACTGCGTTGTATCTCAAACGACATTTAACTACAAGAAATTTCAAGAATTAGTTGAAATTTTTCAAAAAAAAGGTTATGATATAATTGTTGCGAATACTATTTGTAGTGCAACAGAAGAACGCCAGAAGGAAGCAAGTGAACTTGCAGCCAAAGCTGACGTTATGATTGTGATAGGTGGTACTCATAGTTCCAATACCCGCAAGCTCTATGAGCTGTGCAAAAGTGAATGTGAGAATACTTACTATATACAGACACTGGCAGACCTGCAATTAGAACTACCTAATTCTGTTGAACTAGTGGGCATCACAGCGGGGGCTTCTACCCCAAACAAAATAATTGAGGAGGTTCAAAATTATGTCAGAATTAACTTTTGAACAAATGTTAGAAGAATCATTAAAAACTATTCATACAGGAGAGGTAATTGAAGGTACAGTCATCGATGTAAAACCGGATGAAGCAATCCTTAACATCGGTTACAAGTCAGACGGTATTCTTACACGTAACGAATACACCAATGAGCCTAATGTAGACCTGACCACTCTTGTAAATGTTGGCGACAAGATGGAAGTGAAAGTCTTAAAGGTAAACGATGGTGAGGGACAGGTTCTCTTAACATACAAGAGACTTGCTGCTGACAGAGGCAATAAGAGAATTGAAGAAGCATTCAACAATAAGGAAGTACTTACAGCTAAGGTTGCACAGGTACTTGACGGTGGATTGAGCGTTGTAGTTGACGAAGTAAGAATTTTCATCCCTGCAAGTCTTGTATCTGATGTATATGAGAAAGATTTAAGCAAATATGCTGGACAGGAAATCGAATTCGTAATCAGCGAGTACAATCCTAAGAGAAGAAGATATATCGGCGATCGTAAGCAGCTTATCGTTGCTAAGAAGCTTGAAATGCAGAAGGAACTCTTTGAGAAGATTAAAGTTGGCGATATCGTAGAAGGTACAGTTAAGAACGTTACAGACTTCGGCGCATTCATTGATTTAGGCGGTGTTGATGGTCTGCTTCATATTTCTGAGATGTCTTGGGGCCGTGTTGAGAATCCTAAGAAGGTATTCAAGGTTGGTGAGACCCTTAAAGTCCTGATTAAGGATATTGATGGAACTAAGGTTGCATTATCCCTGAAATTTGATGATTCCAATCCTTGGAAAGATGCAGCTACTAAGTATGCTGTAGGCAATGTAGTTACCGGTAAAGTAGCAAGAATGACTGATTTTGGTGCATTCGTAGAATTAGAGCCAGGTATTGATGCTCTTCTTCATGTTTCTCAGATTGCAAAAGAGCATATTGAGAAGCCATCAGATGTATTAAGCGTTGGTCAGGAAGTTACAGCTAAAGTAGTTGATTTCAACGAAGAAGGTAAGAAGATCAGCTTAAGCATTAAGGCTTTATCAGCTCCTGAACCTAAGGAAGCACCTGCTGAAGAGACAGCAGAAGATGATTCTGACGTTGTATCTGTAGATATCGACGCTGTAATCGCTAAGCAGGAAGCAGAAGAGAACTAATCTTTGTAAGTTCAGTTAATTGGCTCTAGGAGTATTATGCTCCTAGAGCTTTATACGTTTAGAAAAGGGGATAAGCAGCCATGGCATATGATTATGAATATTTCAAAAAAGAAGTCTATACTTTGACGAAGATTGATTTGAACGCTTACAAAGAAAAACAGATGAAAAGGCGTATTGATACACTGATTGCCAAGAATAAAATCGTAGGGTATGATAAATTCGTACAGAAACTTAGAGAAGACAAAGCAGTATTTGATGAATTTGTTAATTATCTGACGATTAACGTATCTGAATTCTACCGAAATCCGGAACAATGGAAGTTACTGGATCAGGAGATTATTCCGGAACTGATCTCCAAATTTGGAAAGAACCTGAAAATATGGAGTGCTGCATGCTCTACAGGAGACGAGCCATATTCTCTGGTTATGGCGTTATCCAGACATATACCATTAAATCAGATAAAGATCATAGCAACGGATATTGATAAACAGGTTATAGATAAAGCCAAAACAGGACTTTATAATGAGAAAAGTATCGCATCCGTACCGGAAGATTTAAAGAAAAAGTATTTTACCAAGATAGGTCCATCCTATCAGATATCCAACGATATCAAGTCAAGAGTTGAATTTAAGCAGCATAACTTATTGAAAGATACATATCCTGACCGTTGTGATTTGATTGTGTGCAGAAATGTACTGATCTATTTTACTGAGGAAGCAAAGGATGAAGTGTTCCGAAAGTTTAATTCTGCCTTAAAGCCTGATGGAATCCTGTTTATTGGAAGTACAGAACAGATTATGAATTATAAGGAAATTAATTATGAAAGAAAGAATTCTTTCTTTTATGTTAAAGCAAAATAGAATGGAAAAGAAGAGGTATTGCTACAAATATGTAACAATACCTCTTTTGGATGTATCAACATTGTGATGCAATCATTTCCAGTACATGATGTGCATATCGGTTGAAATCTTCTCTTCGTGTCTTAAATTCATCAGTCAGCTCAAAGAACAGGTCGTGATCTTTGTATTCACGTTTGAAGAATGGAGTAAATAGCGTATCCCATTGCGGAAGATAGGAAGAGACTTTGCGCGTATAGCAGTTGGAAGCTAATGCCTGCTGACGGAACTCTTTATCTACAAAACTGGCTACAGACTTATGGATTGCGATATCTTCCTGTGGAAGATAGTAATAATCCTTGTAATTAGAATAGAAATATTTCATTTCCTCTTCGTAGATAGGCACACGTAGCCTGCCCTCGTTACCGCAACCGATGAAATAGCAGCTGTTGGCACTGCATGTAATATCGGCAGGCAATGGAACAGGAAATTTCAGATTCATAATAATCTCAGGACAACGCTGTTGATGGATATCATTGTAGTAGTTTGCCTGTACTTTCGTGACTTTTACCGGATTATGGATTAAATCGGGGATTGCAAGAGCAGCAATGATATCTAACATGCCCTTAATATCTTCTTCATTATGGAGCAGGAGAAAATGTTCCTTCTCTGGATCATGTGTAAGAACATATTCGTGGTAAATATCAATCAGCTCACCGCCAGAGTAGACATCTTCACGTTCTGTATGCAGGAATCCTTCAATGGTCTTCTGCTTACAGTTTGGAAGTTTCATAAAATTCTTATAAGGAGCGATACGGCGATAAATATCAATCCCTTCAAATCTGCTCAGGTCACAGGAGATATGATATTGTTCCATTTTTTTCTCAAGATATGGAATGTCGAACTGATTGCCATTGAAGTGAATCAGATAGCGGTAATCAGAGGCAAAATCTGCAAAGGCACGCAGTACATTTTCTTCATCTTCATAGTTCGTAGCGAACCACTGTATAGAATACCAGGCAGGAGGCTGTTCCTGTGTATTATAGTAGATGCAGCCAATCAGATAAAGAGACGAGCTTTTGGCATAGAGTCCGGTAGTTTCTATATCTATAAAAAGTGTCTGCTTAGGAATACAGAGATTCTCAATGGGATATCGGGGCGCCAGCGTACCCAGACTATTGGAAATGCATTTCATAGCGAGTTATTCCACCTTTCTGTAATCTTATATAAATAACTTAGCACATGGGGCTAGAACATGTAAAGTTTTTGTAGAAAAAACCATAAAAAGATAGTATATTTATAATAGTGGGTGTTCACAAAATGAATTATCAGAACCTTTAAGGTGTGACATCTAAGTAAGCAGGAAAGAGGGAGAAGCAATGGCTAAGCTGACATTTCATGGCGGTATTCATCCGTATGATGGCAAGGATCTGTCTAAGGACAAGCCCATGAAGGTAATCGAACCACCCAAGGGCGAGATGGTATATCCTTTAAGCCAGCATATTGGTGCAATGGCTGTACCTGTTGTTGCAAAGGGCGACAGGGTTCTTACGGGGCAAAAGATAGCAGAAGCGGGGGGCTTCGTATCGGCACCGATTTATTCGTCTGTATCAGGAACGGTAAAGACAATCGAACCAAGACGAGTTGTTACCGGTGATATGGTTAATTCTATTATCATTGATAACGATGGATTATTTGAGGAGGTTACTTACGAGGCTCATGATCCGGACAAATTAAGTAAGCAGGAGATCATCAAGCTGATACAGGAAGCAGGAGTAGTTGGTATGGGTGGAGCTGGATTCCCTACTCATGTGAAATTATCACCCAAAGAACCGGAGAAGATTGAGTATGTAATTGCAAACTGTGCAGAGTGTGAACCATATCTGACATCAGATTACAGAAGAATGTTAGAAGAACCTGAGAAGCTTGTCGAAGGTCTGAAGATCATCCTGCGGCTTTTTGACAATGCAAGAGGTATTCTGGCGGTAGAAGATAATAAACCGGATTGTATTCAGATTCTGAAAGATCTTACAAAGGATGATACCAGAATCTCTGTAAAGGCATTGAAAACAAAATATCCACAAGGCGCTGAGCGTCAGCTGATCTACGCAGCAACAGGAAGGGCGATTAACTCATCCATGCTTCCGGCAGATGCCGGATGTGTGGTAGATAATGTAGATACAGTAGTTGCAATCTACCATGCGGTCAAAGAAGGCAGACCGTTGATGAACAGAATCGTTACAGTAACAGGAGATGCAGTAAATGATCCACGTAACTTCTATGTCCGTATCGGTATGAATTATAAAGACCTGATTGAAGAAGCCGGAGGATTGAAGACACAGCCTGAGAAGGTCGTATCCGGTGGCCCTATGATGGGATTTGCACTGTTTGACCTGAATGTGCCTACGACTAAGACTGCGTCCGCATTGCTGTGTATGACCAAAGACGAAGTATCCATGTATGAACCAAGTGCATGTATTAATTGTGGCAGATGTGTAGAAGTATGTCCGGGCAGAATAGTTCCCCAAAAACTTGCCATTTGTGCGGAGCATGGTGACTTGGAAGGCTTTGAAGCCAATAATGGTCTGGAATGCTGTGAATGTGGATGCTGCAGTTATGTCTGTCCGGCAAAGAAGCAGCTGACACAGTCTATTAAATCTATGCGTAAATTAGTACTTGCAAATAAAAAGAAGAAATAGGAGGCATATGGACGTGAGTGATTTATTGAAGGTATCTTCCAATCCCCACATCAGGTCGAAGGATACGACATCACGGATTATGTTGTATGTCATAATATCCCTGCTTCCTGCTGCAGGATTTGGAGTGTATAATTTCGGATTGCATGCTTTGGCTGTGATTATTGTGACCATTGCATCTACGGTATTAACAGAATATATTTATGAGAAATGCATGAAAAAGAAGATTACAGTGGGAGATTTATCTGCTGTAGTAACAGGCTTGCTGCTTGCAATGAATCTGCCGCCTATGGCGCCGTTATGGATGGCTGCACTTGGTGGAATCTTTGCAATTCTGGTAGTAAAGATGCTGTTTGGAGGATTGGGTCAGAACTTTATGAACCCTGCATTGGGAGCCAGATGTTTCCTGATGATTTCTTTTACCTCTCTTATGACGAACTTTAACTGTGATACATATACAGGTGCTACTCCGCTGGCTGCGTTAAAAGCCGGAGAGCGGGTAGATGTTATGGACATGATCATAGGTCGGACAGCAGGTACGATTGGTGAGACAAGTATGGTGGCATTGATTATTGGTGCATGCATACTGATTTTGCTTGGTGTCATTGATTTAAAAGTTCCGGGTTCTTATATCGTAACATTTGTTATTTTTATTGCAATTTTCGGCGGACATGGATTTGACTCCCAGTATATATCTGCGAATCTGGCTGGCGGTGGTCTGATGCTTGGTGCCTTTTTCATGGCAACAGATTATGTGACCAGACCGATTACGAAGAAAGGGCAGTATCTTTACGGTATTTTCCTTGGAATCATGACGGGAATATTCCGAGTATTCGGACCTTCCGCAGAGGGCGTATCCTATGCAATCATCCTTGGCAACCTGTTAGTTCCATTGATTGAGAAAGTTACAATGCCTAAGGCATTCGGCAAAGGAGGGGAAAGAGCATGAAAGGTATGATAAAAGATGCACTGATTCTCTTTGCCATTACGTTGATTGCGGGATTGATGCTTGGCGTTGTAAATGACATTACAAAGGAACCAATCGCACAGCAGGAGCAAAAGGCGAAGAACGAAGCCTGTCAGAATGTATTTGCAGCGGCTGATTCTTTCGAAGCACAGGAACTGGCTGACTCAGCACAGATAGAGCAGGTTCTTACTGATGCAGGAATCAGTGGGGCAGATGTTGATGAGCTTATGGCGGCCAAGGATGCATCAGGAGCATTACTTGGTTACGTAATTACGGTTACAGACCACGAAGGTTATGGTGGAGATATTCAATTTTCCATGGGCATTACCAATGAGGGAACGCTCAACGGTATCTCTCTTCTGAGTATTTCCGAAACAGCAGGTCTTGGTATGAGAGCCGGAGAGGTATTAGTACCACAGTTCGCAGATAAGAATGTATCGAAATTTACTTATACAAAGACAGGGGCAACAGCTGATTCTGAGATTGATGCAATCAGCGGTGCTACTATTACTACCAATGCAGTAGTCAATGGTGTGAATGCCGGTCTTGCATATTTTGATAAGATTCTGAAAGGAGGCAGTGCACAATGAGTGAGAAAGAAGAAATCAAACAGAGTTCTGCACAGGTCTTTTTCAATGGTCTGGTGAAAGAAAATCCTACCTTTGTACTGACGCTTGGTATGTGTCCTACACTAGCTGTTACAACTTCAGCAGTCAATGGCCTTGGCATGGGATTAACTACCACGGCAGTATTAGTACTTAGTAATATGATTATTTCCCTGTTAAGGCATATCATCCCGGATAAAGTAAGAATCCCGGCATTTATCGTAATTATTGCTTCTTTTGTTACGGTAATGCAGTTACTGTTACAGGGATTTATTCCAAGCCTGTATGACTCACTGGGTATTTATATTCCATTGATTGTTGTAAACTGTATTATCCTTGGACGTGCAGAAGCATTTGCTTCCAAGAATCCGGTTATACCATCTTTCTTTGATGGTCTGGGAATGGGACTTGGATTTACAGTTGCGCTGACTTGTATTGGTGCAGTCAGAGAACTTCTGGGCGCAGGCGAAATCTTCGGCTTACCTGTTATGTCCGATATTTGCAGTGGAATCAATCATGTACTTGCAGCAGTAGGAATCAATCATCAGGTAGAATATGTACCTATTGCTATCTTTATCATGGCACCTGGTGCATTCTTCGTACTGGCTACCCTGACAGCAATTCAGAACCGTGTGAAGAGAAAGATGGCAGAGAAAGGACAGAATGTTGATAAGATTCAGTCCGGTTGCAGTGTAGACTGTGCAGCATGTGGTGACAGTGGATGTTCTCACCGTTTCTATGATGCGCAGGCAGGGGATAAAGTAAGCAAGGAGGATAAGGAGAATGGCTGAGACAATAAAGGATCTGCTTGTCATTTTAATCGGCTCTTCACTGGTCAGTAACGTAGTATTGAGTCAGTTCCTGGGCTTATGTCCTTTCCTGGGTGTATCCAAGAAAGTAGATACAGCAGTTGGTATGGGTGGTGCAGTTGTATTTGTCATTACTCTTGCCAGTGCGGTGGCGGCAGCGATTTATAAATTTATTCTGGTTCCATTGGATATTACATATTTGCAGACTATCGTTTTCATTCTGGTTATTGCAGCGCTGGTACAGTTCGTGGAAATGTTCCTGAAGAAATATGTGCAGGGCTTGTATCAGGCACTTGGTGTATATCTGCCGCTGATCACAACGAACTGCGCTGTGCTGGGTATCGCATTGACGAATGTACAGAAGAATTATGGCATCCTCTACAGTATCGTCAGCGGTTTTGCAACGGCTGCCGGTTTCCTGATCTCGATTACGATTCTTGCGGGCATCAGAGAGAAAATGGAATACAATGATATCCCTGAGTCATTCAAAGGAATGCCTATCGTTATGATCACAGCCGGATTGATGGCTATTGCATTCTGTGGATTCTCAGGATTGTTATAGGAGGGGTTGAGTATGAATATAACAGCGATTATAACGGCAGTTGTTGTTGTGGCAGGACTCGGTCTGCTCTTAGGCCTGTTTCTTGGTGCAGCGGGTATCTGGTTCAAGGTAGATGTAGATGAGAAGGAACAGCAGGTATTGGCATCACTTCCGGGGAATAACTGTGGTGGATGCGGATATCCCGGATGCTCCGGTCTGGCTGCTGCTATCGCAAAAGGCGAAGCACCGGTAAATGCCTGTCCTGTAGGTGGCGAGAAGGTAGGAAAAGTCATAGCAGAGATCATGGGTGTGGAAGCTGGAGAAAGCAGGCGGATGACAGCTTTTGTAAAATGCGCCGGAACCTGTGAGAAGACTTCCCTTAACTATGAATACACAGGTGTGGAAGACTGTACCATGGTACAGTTTGTCCCGGATGGGGGCGCCAAGTCATGCAGCCACGGCTGTCTGGGATTTGGCACCTGCGTAAAAGCGTGTCCTTTTGGAGCTATCTCTATTCAGAATGGCATTGCAGTGGTAGACAAGGAAAAATGTAAAGCCTGCAGCAAGTGTATTGCAGCATGTCCGAAACATCTGATTGAACTGATTCCGTATGATGCAAAGCATGTCGTAGCATGCAGCTCCAAGGATAAAGGACCTGTTACCATGAAAGCATGTCAGACAGGTTGTATTGGCTGTGGACTCTGTGTAAAGGTATGTCCAAGCCAGGCGATTACCGTGACAGATTTCCATGCACATATTGATCAGGATAAGTGTACCGGATGTGGCGCATGTAAAGAGAAATGTCCAAAGAAAGCAATTATATAGATTTTTATATGAGAGAGGCACAGCTTATAGAGACTGTGCCTTTTGTTTTTGCAAAGGGTATGATATGATAGCAGTAAATAAATATGGAGGTATATTGGGATGATGGAAATGGAGAAGTATTTGGAAACAATCGAAGAAGTGATTGCCAAAGGCAAATATAAGGATACCTGGGAATCTCTTCAACAGTATAGAGTACCTGACTGGTATGAAGATGTGAAATTTGGCATTTTTATTCATTGGGGCATTTTCTCAGTGCCGGCATTTGCAAATGAATGGTATTCAAGAAATATGTACATACAGGGAAGTCCTGAATATGAGCATCATATTAAGACCTATGGTCCACAGAAGGATTTCGGATATAAGGATTTTATTCCAATGTTCAAAGCAGAGAACTTCCACGCAGAGGAATGGGCTGCCTTATTTAAGGAAGCTGGTGCACAGTATGTCATGCCTGTAGCAGAACATCATGACGGATTCCAGATGTATGACAGTGAATTATCAGAATGGAATGCTGCCAATATGGGACCAAAGAGAGATGTACTGGGAGAACTGTACACTGCATTTGACAAACAGGGACTGGTAAAATGTGCATCCAGCCACAGAGTAGAGCACTGGTTCTTTATGGGACATGGCAAGGACTTCGATTCTGATATCAAAGAGCCATTGAAACGAGGAGATTTCTATTGGCCCGCCATGGAAGAGAAAGAGCATTATGATTCTTTCTCCACACCTACACCGACCAAAGAATTCCTGGATGACTGGTTGTGCCGCTGTTGTGAGCTGGTAGACAAATACAGACCGAAAGTTGTCTATTTCGACTGGTGGATTCATCATAACAGTGTGAAACCATATTTGAGAAAGTTCGCTGCTTATTATTACAATCGCGCTGAGGAATGGGGAGAGGGAGTTGTCATTAACTACAAGCATGATGCATTTGCCTTTGGAACGGCAGTGTGCGATATTGAACGTGGGCAGCTTGCAGATGTGAAACCTTATGTATGGCAGACAGATACAGCAGTTGCCAAGAATTCCTGGTGTTATACCGTAAATAATGAATATAAAACACCAGTACAGATCGTACAGGATCTGGTTGATATTGTAAGCAAAAATGGCAGACTTCTATTAAATATCGGACCTAAGGCAGATGGCTCCATCCCGGAAGAAGACAGGAATATTCTGTTAAAAATCGGTGAATGGATGAAAGTGAATGGAGAAGCAGTCTATGGAGCTAAAATGTGGCGCAAGTCAGCAGAAGGACCTACGAAGATACAGGAGGGTCAGTTTGCAGATTCAGAGGCGAAGCCATATACAGCAGAAGATATCCGCTTCACAGTAAATCATGGCTGTATCTATGCCTTTTGCCTGAATATGAAGGGAAAAGACAGCATATGCATAAAGTCTCTTGCTGAGACAAAGGACATGAGCAAGACGGATTTCAGTGGAATCATTCGTGGAATTGAAGTTCTGGGAGAGAAAGAGGCACCTCAGTGGACGAGAGATCAGGACGGCTTGAAGATAAAGACCAAAATGATAGATCATAACTATCCTGTAGTGTTTAAGATTTCTGTGAATTAGGCAGTTTCCCTTTTACGTGTACTAATTTAACAATTTTACAAATAGTCAGAAAAATATTGAAAAAAACAAAAATATAATATATAATTCAAATTGTAAAAGAGTTATGTTAATGCGTAAAAGGGGAGACGGTTATCATGAAATATATGGCAGATGATTATGAGCAGGATCAGGGACCTAATATGACTCTGATTTATATGGCGCTTATCATGTCAACAGTGATACTGGTGGTAGTTGGGATGATGTTTCTGGTGAATAAACCAACAAAAAGCAGTTCTAATGGAAGCCATGCACATCAGATTGCAGCCGCAAGGGAGAACAATCAGACACAGGCTATGGTTGACAGTGTGAAAGCGCTGGTATCAGGCAGTACATTGACGTCTAATCAGCTGGATATCTGGAATCTTCCAGACACTGGAAGAGAGACACAGGAGATTGTGAATGATGGTAAGAATGGAACAGTAACCAATCAGACGACAGGGGAAACTGTTATAGAGGGTAATAAAGAGGTAGACTCTGATAAAACAGCAGATACCCTGGCACAGGGCAAGACAGAAGTCTATGATATGACCAAGAAGGAATCCATGCAGGATGAAGATGCACTGGATGATGGTAAACATACGTTGGTAACTTATCAGGATGGCAGCACAGAATGGGTGGAAATCAATGATAAGCTCAAGACGAATACGTATGATACTTCCAAGTTCGTTTACCAGAGTCCTGAAATGAAATATTTTGTAGATGGCAAGCAGGCATCCTGGTTTGGTGTGGATCTGTCCAGTGAGCAGGGAATCGTTGATTTTGAGAAGCTCAAAAGAGCCGGAGTTGACTATGTAATGATTAAAGTAGGCGGCAGAGGCTACAGCAGCGGCAATATCGTGTTGGACAGCTCATTTAAGGATTATATGAACGGCGCTAAGAATGCCGGGCTGGGAATCGGTGTATATTTCTACTCACAGGCAGTAGACAGAGATGAGATATGTGATGAAGCTGACACACTTCTGGAGCTGATTAAAGACTATCCGGTAAATTATCCTGTAGTATTCGATATGGAAAGTATAGACGGCGATATGGCAAGAACAGATGCGCTGGATGTTTCCACACGTACGGAGCTGGCAAGAGTATTCCTAAAGACAATCAAGGAGAATGGATATACACCAATGCTCTATGGCAACAAGGAGTGGCTTGTGACGAAACTCAATCTGGAGAAGCTGCAGGACTATGATGTGTGGCTTTCACAGGAAGCAGATACACCGGATTATCCATATGCATATACCATGTGGCAGTATACGCAAAAAGGCTCTATCAGCGGTATTTCAGGAAATGCACGACTGAATGTGAGCCTGATAGATTACTCTAAGAAGTAATTGTATATTTTATCTGAAATTTTTAAACGGGCATAAATATCAGCATAGACGGCGGGCGAGAGTCCCTCAAGGTAATTTGGGGTGTAATTTCTTGTCACGCCGTTTTTGCGTAGAATATCAATGGCTTTGTTATAGGCAATGGCAGCCTCGTCCTCTGTAGCGTAGGTGCCGATTATGTAGTAGCCCGGCAGATTAATACGGGCTTTGTAGCGTGTTCTGCCTTTTGACTCGATGCGAAGTACACCTTGATAACGATTGATAATTTTCAGATTCGCACTGCGAAAATCCGTCTCATCACCATTTAAAAAGACATAATCCCGTCCTGGAACGCTGTAACTGCGAATACCGTGGCGGTTAAGAATATTGAGCTGCATACCATAATCTGCTACAAAAAGATGTTCTCCACGTTTCATGATTTTGTGGGATGAGTAGAAGAACAGATTATCAATATCGAATTTCAGAACATAAGAGGGAGATAAATAATAATAGAAGAATTTGCCACGCACATAGATAGGGGTAGCAAAATAAAGCCCATTATCCCTGAAATTCAACAAAATGACCCATTTTTCAAAAGGCAGTGCACAGGTATTTTCATAGGAATCTATTGTGTCTGTCTCACTCCGAAGCAGGCAATCAGCCTCTTCATATGCCCGGTTGGCAGAATCTTCCGTATCAAAGCTTCCCAGGCTGATGTGCTTCCTACGATAAGTGATAGATGCACGATAATATATGGAATTGTCTTTTTTCCTGGCGAGATATACGCCCTTTAACATTGCATTCATAGAAAAGATTATAGCATAGTTTGTGTCCCAGGTCATGTAATTGCATGTATTTTCTTCCCATAAGATGAATACACTAATAAAAGGACATGTTATGATGTGCTTTTGTGGCAGCAGAAAAGAGGACATTATGTATCAGAAAAATTATGTGCTTTTGTTGGTTTCTATGGTTATATGTACGATAATGCTGTGGTTCTCCAGGGTGTATATGGTACAGGGGGAAGAGAAGGATACAGAGCAGACAGCAGCCCATTGTGTGGACATGCAGGGATATGAGACTTCTTCTGAATGCAGAAATATTACATTAGGGGTATTGGAACCGGCTTATGTGATCAACGTATCCGCAGAAGATGTAGAAGTATTAATGCGTATTGTAGAGGCGGAAGCCGGAGGAGAGGACCGCAAAGGGAAATTACTTGTAGCCAATGTGGTAATCAACCGGGTAAAAGACAGTCATTTCCCGGATACGGTCACGCAGGTCGTATATCAGAGAAACAGCAAAGTAGCGCAGTTCTCACCTGTATCTGATGGCAGGATCAATCGTGTAAAGGTTTCCGAAGAGACAAAAGAGGCAGTATATAGTGCATTATATGGAGAAGATGTATCTAAGGGAGCGCTTTATTTTATGGCAAGAAATATTGCCAATCCGGATAAAGCATGCTGGTTCGACAACAATCTGACGCTTTTGTTCTCCTATGGCGGACATGATTTTTTCCTGTAATAAAAAAGACTTTAGTACGTTGCAGTCACCAGAATACTATGCTATACTAATTCAGAAAACTTTGGTTATACTACCAAAAGGCATATAGATACAACAAGGTAAGGAGAATGGCGATGGACTTATTTTACAGAAGTACAAGAAGTAAGGATGAAAGGGTAACAGCTTCCCAGGCAATTTTACAGGGACTTGCACAGGATGGAGGTTTATTTGTTCCGGAATCAGTTCCTAAGCTTGATAAGAGTCTTGAAGAGCTTTCCAAAATGAACTATCAGGAGACTGCTTATGAAGTTATGAAGCTTTTCCTGACAGATTTTACAAAGGAAGAATTACAGGCTTGTATCAGCAAGGCTTATGACAGCAAGTTCGATACAGAAGTGATTGCTCCCCTGGTAGAGGCGGATGGCGCATATTATCTGGAATTATTCCACGGCGCAACCATTGCTTTTAAGGATATGGCATTATCTATTCTGCCACATTTACTGACAACTTCTGCAAAAAAGAACAACGTACATAATGAAATCGTGATTTTGACAGCCACCAGTGGAGATACCGGTAAGGCTGCTCTGGCTGGTTTTGCTGATGTAAAAGGCACCAGAATCATTGTCTTTTATCCAAAGCATGGTGTAAGTCCTATTCAGGAGAAACAGATGGTTACTCAGAAGGGTGATAATACTTTTGTAGTAGGAATCACAGGTAACTTTGATGATGCACAGACAGGTGTAAAGAAGTTATTCGGAGATAAGGAGCTTGCACAGACAATGGATCAGGCAGGTTTCCAGTTCTCATCTGCCAATTCCATCAACATCGGTCGTCTGGTTCCACAGATCGTTTACTATGTATATGCATATGCACAGCTTCTGAAAGAGGGACAGATCAAGGAAAACGAAGTAATCAATGTTGTAGTACCTACAGGTAACTTTGGTAATATTCTTGCTGCTTATTTTGCAAAGAATATGGGTATTCCCATTGGCAAGCTGATCTGTGCATCCAATGAGAATAAGGTATTGTATGATTTCTTTGAAACAGGTGTATATGACAGAAACAGAGAATTTGTCCTGACAAGTTCTCCTTCTATGGATATTCTGATTTCAAGCAATCTGGAACGTCTTATTTACCTGACAGCAGGACGTGATGCGCAGAAGAATGCAGAACTGATGCAGGAACTGTCCAAGGATGGCAAGTATGAGATTACATCAGAAATGAAAGACAATATGAAAGACTTCTATGGCAATTATGCTTCAGAAGAGGAAACAGCACAGACAATCAAGGATCTGTATGAGAAGACAGGTTATGTAATTGATACACATACAGCAGTTGCAGCAACTGTTCTGCATAAATACCGCAAGGCAACAGGAGATGAGACGAAGGCAGTAGTTGCTTCTACTGCAAGCCCATTTAAGTTTACCAGAAGTGTTATGGATGCTATTGATAAGGCAAAATACGACAGCATGTCTGATTTTGAACTTGTAGATGAATTGTCCAGGATTGCAAATGTAACAGTGCCTAATGCGATTGAAGAGATTCGTACAGCGCCGGTTCTTCATGATACAGTATGTGATAAGGAAGATATGAAGGCAGTTGTTATGAAATTCCTGGGAATTTAATAACGATTTTTTATGAAGTGATTGTGCCTACGGCTCAAATATTGCGAGCTACGGAATGTGAGGGTAATATATGGATTTTGGTATCATTTTAAAGATGCTGATTATGGCATGCGGAGTATATATGATTTATTGGGCAGTACAGATGAAGACTACTCATCAGATTCCGCAGATGCTTGTAGGTAAAGGTTTCCCTACCGACAGAGCCAAAGATCCGGAAGGCTTCATGAAAGCTACATTTCCACTTACCATGGGAATGGGGATTATTCTTTTGGCTGTTGGATTGACAGGTGCATTGGAGGTATTTGGTGCGTATCCTATTGTGGATACTATTCTTACCCTGTTGATGCTGGCAGCGCTTGTATTTTATGGCATGTTTCTTCTGAAAGCACAGAAGAGATATCTTATCGGTTTAGACGATAACAACAAAAAAATTCATTAAAAGAGAAAGGATTCAAAAATATGACAGATAATGAAATTTTAAAACACATTGACCATACCCAGTTAAAGGCTTTTGCCAAATGGGAAGATATTGAGAAGCTCTGCGATGAAGCAGTAGAATATCAGACAGCTTCTGTATGTATTCCCCCTGCTTATATTAAGCGTGTACATGACAAGTATCAGGATAAAATCAACATTTGTACGGTAGTTGGTTTCCCTCTTGGCTACAGCGTAACATCTGCTAAGGTTGCAGAAGTTGAGCAGGCTCTGAAGGATGGCTGCAATGAGATTGATATGGTAGTAAATATCTCTGATGTAAAGAACGGAGATTATGACAAGGTAGAAGAGGAAATCAGAACTTTGAAAAAGGCATGTGGCAATCACATTCTTAAAGTCATCATCGAGACATGCTATCTGACAGAGGATGAGAAAATCGCTATGTGCAAGGCTGTAACAAATGCAGGCGCTGATTATATCAAGACTTCTACAGGATTTGGTACAGGTGGCGCTACGATTGAAGATATCAGACTGTTCAAAGAGCACATCGGACCGAATGTGAAGATGAAGGCTGCAGGCGGCGTGAAGTCCAAGGACGATCTGATCATGTTCCTCGAAGCTGGCTGTGACAGAATCGGAACTTCTTCTGCAGTAGGTCTTTTAAAGGGCGAGCAGGCTAAAGGATATTAATGAGATAAAGAAGGCATAAAAATGAGTATTTATAAGACAAGAATTGAACAGATGAAGGAACTTCTGGCAAAAGAGGGAATTGATTTCTATCTGGTTCCTACAGCAGATTTCCATAATTCTGAGTATGTAAATGATTATTTTAAAGTTAGAAAGTTCTTATCAGGGTTTACAGGTTCTAACGGAACTCTGGTGATCAGTCAGAAAGAGACAGGTCTTTGGACAGACGGAAGATATTTTGTACAGGCTGAGAAAGAGCTCGCCGGTTCAGAAATTGTTCTGTATCGTATGGCAGAGGAGGGTGTTCCTACCATTGAGGAATATCTTGACCAGAATGTGGCAGAAGGACAGACAATCGGCTTTGACGGAAGAGTTGTGGATGCAACCTTCGGTAAGAAGCTGGAGACTGTGCTGGCTGACAGACATGTGAAGTTCGCATATGAGAAGGATGTTGCAGATGCATTATGGAATGACAGACCTGTAATGCCTGCAACTAAAGTATGGGCAGTACCTGAGAATATTACAGGTAAGACTGCACAGGAGAAGCTATTACAGGTTCGTGCAGAGATGAAGAAGGAGAAGGTAGCGCATCTTCTTATTTCCAAACTGGATGATATCATGTGGCTTTACAATATTCGTGCCAATGATGTGGATTGCAATCCTGTAGCATTATCCTATACTTTCATTTCTGAGAATGAGGCAGTACTTTTCATTCAGAAAGAAGCATTAACAGACGAAGTAATCCAGTATTTTAATAAATATGGCATTGTTTGCAAGGATTATACAGAGATTGTATCTTATATCAAGGAAGTAAAGCTTGCAGGTAAAGTAGGAATCTCTTTCCATGAAGTAAATTACCTGTTCTATAAATTATTAGGACAGCGTGGAGAACTCAAAGATATGGAGAATCCGACCGCTCTGTTCAAGGCTGTAAAGAACTCTGTGGAGCTTGATAATTTGAGAAAGTATTATCTCTTGGACAGCGTGAAGCTGACGAAATTCCTGTTTTGGATGAAGAAGAATGTTGGCAAGATTCCTATGGATGAGTATAGTGTTGCAATGAAGCTTGACAGCATGAGGGCAGAAATAGACGGATTCTTTGAATTGTCTTTCCCTACCATCAGTGCATACAAGGAAAATGCAGCAATGATGCATTATAGCGCAACTGAGACTGACAAGAAGAATATCGAGCCGGAAGGCTTGTATCTGGTGGACTCAGGTGGACAGTATGTTGGAGGCACCACAGATGTAACCAGAACGATAGCATTAGGTCCTGTAACTGATACCATGAAGAAGCATTTCTCCAAGACAGCATGTGGTATGCTTCGTCTGGCTGACACGAAATTCTTATATGGCTGTACAGGCAAGAATGTGGATATTATGGCCCGTGAGCCATTGTGGGAGTGCTACATTGATTATAAATGCGGAACAGGTCATGGAATCGGCTACATTTTAAATGTACATGAAGGACCACAGAATATCAGATGGCGCTTCAATCCAGGTGTGAAAGAAGCTGTTCTGGAAGAGGGTATGATCGTATCTGATGAACCTGGTGTATATATCGAAGGCAGCCATGGTATCAGAATTGAGAACATTCTTGAAGTCGTAAAGGAAGAGAAGAATGGTGACGGCCAGTTCATGGCATTCAGACATCTGACTTATGTGCCGGTTGATCTGGATGTGATCGATACACAGTATATGGAGCCATCTGATGTGCGTAAGCTGAATGCTTATCATGCAGAGGTATATAAGAGATTATCTCCTTACTTCGAAGGGGAAGAGCTCGAAATGCTTAAGAAGGCTACAAGGGCTGTATAAAAAGTCACGGCGATGAAGTTCGCCTGATATAGATTAAATCAAGAAAACACAAACATTTCATACGAAGCCACACTCTCGTCCCGTTGTTCATGCAGCGGACGCGTAAGGTTGCAGGCGTTTGACAGCACCTGCGACCTAAGCGCCGGCTTTCGCAAAGGGGCTTCTTAACGAAATGTTTGTGTTTTCTTGCGTTTTACAATGGGGAGGCGAACTTCGTCGCCTGTGTATTGCGGATATATCTTAAAGAAACCTTAATAATTTTACATCTTTAATATTCATAAATTTTTCGGTACACTAACAATAGATTAGAAAGAGCGCGCGAATTTGATCAAATGCTGGAAAGGCAATGGGGGATGAATAATGTACAACATACTGGTATGTGATGATGAGAAGGATATTGTGTCAGCTTTGAGGATATATCTGACAGCAGAGGGTTATCGGGTATATGAGGCTGGGAATGGGCGTGAGGCGCTGGAATATCTGGCGAAAGAGGATATTCATCTGGTGCTGATGGATATTATGATGCCAGAGATGGATGGAATCACGGCAATGGTTAAGATACGTGAGCAGAGTAATGTTCCTGTTATTCTGCTGACTGCCAAGAGTGAAGATACAGACAAGATTCTGGGGCTGAATATCGGAGCGGATGATTATGTAACGAAGCCTTTTAACCCGGTGGAGCTGCAGGCAAGGGTGAAATCACAGCTGAGACGGTATATGCAGCTTGGAGGTGGCAGTGTCAGAAAGGAAGTGCTGACTATGGGAGGCATCGAACTGGATGACCGCACCAAGGAGGTAACACTGGATGGCGATAAGGTGGCTCTGACCAGAACGGAGTATGACATTCTGAAGCTGCTGATGGAGAATCCCGGTAAAGTCTTTTCTCCAACGCAGATCTATACACAGGTATGGAAGGATAATCCATACGGCGCCGAGAATACAGTTGCCGTACATATCAGGCATCTGCGTGAAAAGATAGAGTACAACCCGGCAGAGCCCCGATACCTGAAAGCAGTGTGGGGACGCGGCTACAAGATGGGCGACTAATCAGAGCCATGCAAATGGGGTGCTGATTAGTCGTCGATGATAGGTTATCAAACAATAGGATGGTGTGGAAAATTTATGAATAAGATAAAAGGTTCTTTCATTGTAAAAATGATCGCATGGGTGGTCCTGGTAGTCAGTACATGTATGTTTCTGTTCAGTGTCGTTGGGATATTCTGGATGGAAAGCAATGGCTTTTTCAGTGAAAAATATGATGATATCCGCAAGAATATGCATGAGGATGTAAGCGGGCAATACTCCTCAATTGTTATGATGAACTACCAAAACGGAGAAAGTGATAAAACAAAGGAATATTTTGCTGATAAAAGTTTCAGATACGGAATTATAGAGGATAAGAACTGGGATGATAAGAAGCTGAACAGTGCCCATATATATCTGGAGCGCAATTTTACAAAGACAGTAAATGCGGATGATCTGTACAAATCACAGTGGACTTTGGGTGATGATACGTATATTGAACTGGTAGATAATGGTTTGCTTGGCAGCTACCAGTATTATATGAATAGAAATGGTAAGACTTATTATGCAGATAGAATCTGTTATGATACTAAGGGTGGTGTTTTCTATTATCGTGCAGATGGCAGATATTATCCGGTGGATGTAGTCAGTATCTATGTGTCTGCCACTTTGCCAGATGGTTCTACAGAGGATTTTGTATTGGATTTTACTTATGATACGGATTCCGGTAAATACATAAGTAATGCTAAGGAAATGTATGAAGATGTATATTATGCTTCTAATACAATTTCAGACTATGAAACAGCAGTAATATATGAAGAAATTGATACATCAGTGGAAGCTTCTGCATTACAGGCAGAATCTGAGACGACGTATGAAGCCGGATACTCAGATGATGATGGGACGCAGTGGCTCAGGATACAGTATGATGATGCAGCATGGAGCATTCTCAATGGGAATGAGAAGCTGACTTTTGATCAGCTGGATAATACAGGACTTTCTTATGATAAATGGCAATCCGTACAATTCAGTGACGTCAGAGAACTGCAGGGCTCCGAGCTTGCGTTGATTGATTCAGGCAAAATATCCAAGAGTCTGTTTGTGAAGGATGTGGAGACGTATCTTGACAGTAATTATACCTTACATGTTTATGAGAAGGAGACTGCATACTGGGTGGTATCCTATGTAGATGAAGAGGTATTAACGCAGGAGAAGCTGGCATTTGAAGAGAGCATAGCGGGAAAGGATTTTACAGGTAAATTATTTACGATTCTGACAGACCGGGAAGCTGATAAATATGTGCTGTATGACGTCTTGTTGGAAATGACATATGCCCAAAAAGACAGGATATTTACACAGATGATCTGCATGTTTGTGTTGGCATTGGGCAGCTTCGTATTCCTGATGTGCGGAGCAGGGCATAGACGCAATCGGGAAGGGATTGTCCTTACTTTTGCAGATAAAGTACCCTTGGACATTGCATTTGCAGGCATGGCAGTAGTGATTACCTGCGCACTTGGAATGATGAGTGTATTTGCAAGGTCATTATCCGTGGTTCCAGCGGTATATCTGTCAGTATTTGCAGGAATTATTGCATTTTGTGTGTTCATAGGATTTTTACTGAGCTTTGCAGTGCGTATCAAGAATGGAAAGTGGTGGAAAAATACCATTCTGTATCGGGTATTTTCACTGATTCGCAGATTGGCTGGCAGTATGCTGCACCACATTGGTCTGTGGGCTAAGGTGATTCTCATTTTTGGCGGCTGGACATTGGTTGAACTGTTCTTTATGATCGGAATGGATGATTATGATGCTGCGATTGGGTTATTTATATTGGGTAAAATGGTGGAAGCAGCAGTACTGCTGGTAGTTACAATGCAGCTCTATCAATTACAGGTTGGCAGTAGAAAGCTTGCGCAGGGTGACTTCTCACAGAAAATCAATACAGGCAGAATGTTCTGGGAATTTAAGAAGCATGGAGAGAATCTGAACAGTATCGGAGAGGGAATGACCAGAGCTGTAAATGAGAAAATGAAGAGCGAGAGGTTCAAGACAGAGCTTATCACGAATGTATCACATGATATTAAGACACCATTAACATCAATCATTAATTACGTGGCTCTGCTGGAAAAGACAGAAATACAGGATGAGACGCAGAGAGAATACCTGGATGTACTCAAAAGGCAGTCAGCACGATTAAAGAAGCTGATTGAGGACCTCATCGAAGCCTCCAAGGCTTCTACAGGTAATCTGCCTGTTAATGAAGAAGACCTGGAGGCAGATGTATTCCTGACGCAGATAGCAGGGGAATTTGAGGAAAAGCTGGCTGCAAGCGGGCTGGAGCTGATCCTGAATAAACCGGAAGGAACAGTTCATGTCAGTGCGGATGGCAGACATTTATGGAGAGTTGTGGATAACTTAATGAATAATATCTGTAAATATGCACTGCCTAATTCCCGTGTATATGTGAATCTGGAAGAAACAAAAGATGAAGTTACAATGACTTTCAGAAATATTTCCAGGTATCCGCTTAATATCACCAGTGACGAACTGATGGAGCGTTTTGTGAGGGGCGACAGCTCCAGAAATACCGAAGGCAATGGTCTTGGATTGTCGATTGCAGGCAGCTTGATGGAGCTGATGAAAGGCAAACTGAAGCTATATGTAGATGGTGATTTATTTAAGGTCGTATTGGAGTTCCCTAAAATAGAAGAGTAAATAATAGAGAAACAGGAGAGGTGCTTATACATTCTCTTCTGTTTTTGTGCTATTTTATTATATAATACGTAAATCATTTCGTTCATTGTATTTCTATTCTTCACATGGTAAAATATTTGACAGGTGTTTGCAAATGGAATATTTCAAGGAGGAGAGTGTAGTGGATATTTCAATTATAGGTGGTTCAGACGGACCAACTTCTATTTTTCTGGCGGGGAAGGTTGGCTTTTCCTGGATCAATATATTCGGACTGATTATTGTTGTGTTATTACTGATACCTAATATCATATATGCATTCAAGTTTCGCAGTGTGGAGAATCAATGCAGAAGCAGTGCAATGAATAAGCTGGAGCAGATTGGCAGATATGGCTGTATGTTCCTGATGATATTTAATATCGGCATATTGGAGTTCAGCTTCTCATCCATAGGCATGTTTCTGTTCTATACAGTGGGGAATGTTGTATTATTGATAGCGTACTGGATTATCTGGATGCTCTTTTTCCAGAAACAGGATAACTGGAAGCGCATGGCGTTAGCTATAATCCCTACAGTATTATTCCTGATGTCGGGAATGGCATTACGGCATATCTTGCTTATCATTATGGCAGTGATATTTGGAATAGGGCATATTTATGTGACAAAAGCCAATATGACTACAGAAGAACAGGTGGATTAGGAGATGCAGATGAAGAAGACAATGACAATATTATTTTCAATCTTCGCAGCAGTAGGGATTGCGATGATTGTAGGAAGCTTTGTTTTATTACATGCGATGAATCAGTTTGAAGAGAATGCAGATGAAGTACCGGGCGTTATCACGGACATTAAGGAGCATTACGATTCTGATGATAAGGTCAGCCATGATGTGTATGTGAAGTTCTGGTATGATGGTGAGAAGTATGAGGACAGAAGAATCAGCAGTTACAGCTCGGATATGTATGTTGGTGAGGAAATCACATTATTGTACAACCCTGCTTATCCAACCAGACTGGATGTAAAAGGAACAAAGTACTGGATGTTTGGAATTTTATGTGGGATAGGAGCTATTTTCCTGCTTGTAGGCAGTGTTTACCCTGTGAATATGATTATAAAGAGCACTAAAAAGAAAAACCTGCTTCGCAATGGAATGGCATTGGGCGCAACTGTTGAGGAAATCAGATGGGATACCTCTCTGACAGTGATGGGCAGACATCCTTATGTGATTATCTGTTCTTATCATGATCCGGGTAAAGATATCACATATCGCTTTAAGAGTGAGGGGGTATGGACGAACCCGGAAGAAGTCTATCCAGTGGGAAGTTCCATTGAGGTCATGGTAGATGTGAATAATTATAAGAACTATTATGTGAAAGCCCAGGAAAAGATATCTGAGAAAATTGTGGATTATACCTAAATGATTTTGTATAAAAATACAAAAAATCAAATACTTTATTGACATAACGTGAGAAAGTGATATACTTCTTATTAAGTTTTACAGACAAACCGATGAGGAAGAGAAGTAGGCATATGTAACTTTTGCAGAGAGCTGCGGTTGGTGGAATGCAGTAGAGGGATTATGGTGAATGGACTTTCGAGGCTGACCTGAACTACAGTAGGCGTCAGCGGGATGCGGACCCGTTATCAATCCGACATGTATGATAGTACATGAACAGAGTGGGCTTTTTATAGCCAAATTGAGTGGCAACGCGATAATAAGAATTATTACCGTCTCAAATAGTAGTAATACTGTTTGAGGCGTTTTTTAGTTTGTCTGGGACTAACACAGTTACATATCAATATATCATCAAACAGGAGAGGTAGAAGTTATGAGAAAGAAGTTAGCAGCAATCACATTAGCAGCAATTACAGCAATGAGCATGATGACAGGATGTGGGTCACAGAAGACAGACGGTTATACAATCGGTATTTCACAGTTCGCAGAGCATGGTTCTCTGGACAACTGCAGGGAAGGTTTCCTTGCAGGCCTGGAAGAGGAAGGAATCAAGGAAGGCGAGAATCTGACAGTGATGTATGATAATGCACAGACAGATACAGGTACAGCAAGCACAATTGCAGATAAATATGTATCCAGTAAGGTAGATATGATCTGTGCCATTGCAACACCAAGTGCCATGAGTGCATATAATTCCTGTATGAATACAGACATTCCTGTTATCTATACAGCAGTATCTGACCCAGTCAGTGCAGGTCTGGCAAAAGAGGACGGTACATCAGTAGGCAACATCACAGGAACAAGTGATGCACTGGCAGTATCCGAGCAGTTACAGATGATTCGTCAGGTGTTACCGGATGCCACTAAGATTGGTATTCTGTATACAACAAGCGAAGCCAATTCAGTAAGTACAATTGAAGAATACAAGAAATATGCACCTGATTATGGGTTTGAAATCGTGGAAAGTGGAATCAATGTGCAGGCTGATGTAGAAATGGCAGCAGTAAATCTTGCAGGTAAGGTTGACTGTATCAACAATCTGACAGATAATACAGTTGTAAATGCATTACAGACTGTAATCAACGCAGCAACTCAGGCTGGCATTCCGGTATTCGGTTCAGAAGTGGAGCAGGTCAAGGCGGGTTGTGTAGCTTCCATGGGATTGGAATATTTTGAACTTGGCAAGCAGACAGGCAGGATGGCAGCGAAAGTATTGAAGGGTGAAGCAAAGGCATCTGATATGAACTATGAAGTAATCTCAGAGCCAAGCTTATATGTAAATACAGCAGCTGCACAGAAAATAGGTCTTACTTTGCCTGATGGCTTTGCAGATGGAGCATATCAGTCATTTGATGAAATAATTGTAGAATAATTACGAATAAAAATACGTTCGGGGGTAGCATTGTGACACTGGTTTTAAGCGTTTTAGAGCAGGGCATGATATATGCGGTCATGGCATTGGGAATTTATATTACATATAAGATACTGGATTTTCCAGATTTGACAGTAGACGGAAGTTTTCCATTAGGAGCAGCACTTACCTGTGCATTGATAACAGCAGGATGTAATCCGTTCCTGACGATTCTGGTATCTTTTGTGGCAGGTGCTGTAGTAGGCATTCTGACAGGATTAATCCATGTAAAGCTCAAAGTCAGAGATCTGTTGTCCGGTATTATCATGATGACAGCATTATATACGGTCAATCTGCAGATTGCAGGAAGAGCCAATCTTCCTATTTACAATTTTGATACGATATTTGACATTCGTGTCATAAATGCTATTTTTCCTGAATCCATGGGAAGATACCGTACAGTGATCATTATTTTAATTATTATTGTAATTACCAAGCTTTTATTAGACTGGTATATGAATACCAAGTCCGGATTCCTGCTTAGAGCTGTCGGGGATAATGACACGATTGTCACTTCTTTGGGAGTAGATAAAGGAATGGTTAAGATCATAGGGTTATCCATAGCCAATGGACTGGTTGCCATGGGTGGATGTATCTATGCACAACAGCAGAGATTCTTTGATATTTCCATGGGAACAGGTACTATGGTAATCGGTTTGGCAAGTGTTATTATCGGAACGAGTCTTCTGAAGAATCTGACTTTCCTGAAAGTAACAACGACAGTTGTGATTGGTTCCATCATTTATAAGGCATGTGTTGCACTGGCACTCAGCCTTGGTTTCCCATCCAACTATCTCAAGATGATAACAGCAGTGCTGTTCTTAGTAATCCTTGTATTCAGCATGGATAGAAAGAAGAAGGTGAAGAATCGTGCTTGAATTAAAGAATATCAGTAAATATTATAATCCGGGTTCGGTCAATGAAATGTGCCTTTTTCAGGACTTTAACCTGACAATCAGGGATCATGAATTCGTATCTGTAGTAGGTTCTAATGGCTCTGGCAAGACCTCATTGCTTAATATTATCTGTGGGAGCATTGGTGTAGACAGTGGCAATATCATTGTGAATGGAACAGATATTACGGGTAAGAAGGATTTTTTAAGACAGCGTAAGATAGGCCGCGTTTATCAGGACCCGTCCAAGGGAACCTGTCCTTCCATGAACATTCTGGAGAATATGTCTCTGGCGGATAATAAGGGAAAAGGCTATGGACTTACCAAAGGTGTCAACAAAGCCAGAATTGAAGAATACAGAGAGAGCCTCAAACAGCTTAATCTGGGACTGGAAGATAAGCTTTATACCAAAGTTGGCTCCCTGTCCGGAGGACAGAGACAGGCATTGGCTTTATTAATGTCTACAATGACACCGATAGAATTCCTGATTCTTGATGAGCATACAGCAGCATTGGATCCTAAGACAGCAGAGATTATTATGGAGCTTACGGACAAAATTGTGCGTGAGAAGAAGGTTACGACAATTATGGTAACGCATAATCTCCGTTATGCAGTAGAATATGGTGATCGTATTCTGATGATGCATCAGGGTAATGCAGTACTGGATAAGGCAGGAGAAGAGAAAAAGGCAATCAATACGGAAGAAATTATGGGCATTTTTAACCGTATCAGTGTAGAATGCGGTAATTAGCAGCTTGAGGCAGGAGAGTGATTGAAAATGATCACATTAAATGACTATCTGTATTCCGGGGACACAGTTCTTCGGATTCTACAGAAATACATAGCGGATTTAAAAGTAGAAGCAGACAGAAATCGTAATGAAATCGACCGGGTTCATTGCGATTTTCTGGCGCAGATAGAGGGGATGCTGGAGCATAATGAATTTCTGACAGCCCAGTCCCAGAAGATTCGCGATTTCTATAAATATATGGCAAAAGAATATCCATATCTGTCTTTTACTTTCAAGGGAAGAATTAAATCCCTGATTCGGGCAGAGTCGAAGTTTAATGGATATATAGTGGAATATATTTATGATTATTATAAGGAACACCAGACATACCCGGAGCTGGAGGATTTAAAGGAACGTCTGGTATGCTTCCGGGATCTGATTGCGTACCGCATTGTGGTGTCGATTCCACGCTGCCATCTAAAGGAGGGGGCAGACCGTGAAACTGAGGAAATCAGGTATTTGTATGAGATTGCCAATGTTCTTCCCGGTTTCCTGGAAGAGAGAGGATTTGTACCGGAGCTTGCCAAGGGTGTGAAAGAGAGTACCTCTCCATTACTTGACGATTCTGTAAAACCATATTACAGAGACTATATTACGGGAAAATCTTCTGATGGATACCGCTCATTGCATATTACTTTCTATGATAACAGCGCCGGATGCCATGTAGAGATGCAGATTCGTACGAAAGAGATGGATGATGAGGCAGAGATAGGCGCAGCCAATCATATCGCCTACGAGAAAAGACAGCAGAATGAGCGTGCCAGAAGAGATGAAATCCCGGAAGGCGAATGTATCTATTTTGACGAAGCATATGAAAGAGGAATGAAGCTACAGCAGCTGCAGCTGGCAGAACTGGATGTAAATATGTTTGCGGCAATCAATAACAGCTTGATCAACGATGGCTGTGGACTGTATCGTGGAAGATTGATTTTGCCTTACGAACATTTGTCAAGGTTTCAAAATGATCTTATTGATTAGAAATAAGTCAAGTGAAATTTGTGAAAAATATGCGTAAAATTTTATTTTCGTCAGTTTGCATGAAAATGATAAAACGCCTCATGTTAGGTTGATATTTTATGTAACAGGGGATATAATAAGGTTAATCTGGAATGTGCGATAACTCTTGTTATTTTGAACCTACATCACTTTAAACGGGATTCCTATTATTACCTGATTGATGTCAAGCCCCCATTTGGTCAGGGGAAGGCAGAGAGAAAGGTTGCGGTCGCCCACCTAGCAGTTAGCTAGGAGTCAAAATACAGGAGCCGGCATTTTGGGGACAACGAAAGAAAAAGCAGCCTTTACGGGCTGCTTTTTTTGCTGGAAGAAAGGCTTGTACATATTTATTTGCTAATAGGGGAGTGCTGAAATGACAAAGCGTTTTTATAGCAGATTATTTGTCGTTTTACTTTGGATCACACTGTCTTTGGGAATCTACCAGTGCAGTGTAGAGAATACAGAACAGCAGCCACAGCAGGATACGGAAGAACAAGGACAGCCAGTATCGCCCGTGATGGATGATAAAATCAGAGTCCTTATTAAGACAGGGAGCTATGAGAATATATACCATGATAAGATAGTGGTGAAAGGTCAAAGAGGGCTGTACATAGAGACCAAACAGAACCTTCAGGAGCTTTCTCCAGACGAGGAATTTACAATCACATCAAATGAATGGAAGCAGGGTTCTATTACAATATACCCTAAAGCAGATGGTAGAATTGTGCTTTCTAATGTGGAACGAAAGGAATCCGTTGCCTACAGGGGCAGCATGACTTGTTATGGTACTCCACAGGGACTGGTGCTTGTGAATGAATTACCGGTTGAAGAATACCTATATGGTGTGGTTCCAAGTGAAATGCCTTCTTCTTACCCGTTAGAAGCATTGAAGGCTCAGACAGTCAGTGCCAGAACTTATGCCTTTTATCAGAAACAATCCTATGCCTATCCAGAGTGGAAGGCGCATGTAGATGACAGTACTGCCTATCAGGTGTATCAGAATATATCGGAGCAGGATGCAGTGAATCAGGCTGTTGATGAGACGAAGGGACTGGTTATGACTTGCAATGATGATTTAATAGAGAGTTTCTATTATAGTACATCCTGGGGGTTCAGTTCTGGATATGATACCTGGCGTGAAGGAGAAAGCAAGGATTATCTGGTAGTAAAAGAACTGAGTATAGCCGATCAACCAGGGAATATAAAGGATTCCAAACAGCTATATAACACAATAGATTTTCAAAACAAAATTGACCATATAAGTCAAAATTACGTAGAAAAAGAAGAACCGTGGTTTCGATGGAATTATGAAAAAAATATAGATGTGCAGAACTTTTTACAGAGAGTCTGGAATCTGTACGAGAGCGATTCAAATAAAGTCCAGATAGAATCTGAGAGCAGATCACCAGAGCAGCTTTTAAAAGAAAAAGATATAAGAAGTATTTCAGCAGCCAGGCGTTCTGACAGTGGTATGGTGACCAGACTTGCCATTGATACAGAACATTTTCAAATCATGATTTCGTCACAGCATTGTATCAGAACTGTACTGGCAACACCGGGAGATATTCTTATAAAACAGGATGGCTCTGCATATTCTATGGGAGAACTGCTGCCCAGTGCCTTTTTCTATCTGGAGAGTATCAGTGAAGAGGGCGGCATATCGAAGGTCATAATCCATGGAGGCGGCATGGGGCACGGCGTTGGAATGTCACAGAATGGAGCAAAATGCCTGGCACAGCTGGGATATTCCTATAGCGACATACTGAGATATTTTTATCAGGGAGTATGCATAGAAGAATTATCGAATGATTAAGAAACGCTATGCTACATTGTTTTTCATATGGTATAATATACGCAGTTGATCTAAACAAGGAGAGAGTATATGGAGACAATAGTAAGCATAGGCAATCAGGGATTTGACAGACTTAGAGAAGAAGGCAGCTTCTATATAGATAAGACGTATTTTATCAAAGAATGGTGGGAATCAAGGGATGTTATTACTTTGATTACCAGACCGAGGCGTTTTGGTAAAACTCTGAATATGAATATGCTTTATTGCTTTTTCTCAAATCAGTATGTGGGAAGAGACGACTTATTTGAGAATCTTTCGATATGGAAAGAGGAAAAATACAAAAAGCTTCAGGGAACATATCCTACTGTATTTTTGAGCTTCGCGGGAATCAAGGCAGATAATCTTGAAGACGCGAAAAGTCAGATAAAGCTTCAAATTGCGGGACTGTATGAACAGAACAGATATTTATTGGAGACAAATCTGCTTAGTGATAACGAGAAGAATATGTATCAGTCTATGACTATGACTATGAGTGATGTGGAATGCTGTGCAGCAATTAACCAGATGTGTCTTTATCTTAGCAGATATTATAAGAAGAATGTTATTGTTTTGCTGGATGAATATGATACACCTATGCAGGAAGCTTATACACATGGTTATTGGAATGAATTCACAGCGTTTATTCGAAATTTGTTTAATTCTACTTTTAAAACCAATCAATATCTGGAACGCGGCATTATGACAGGAATTACCAGGGTATCCAAGAAATCGGTATTTTCAGATCTGAATAACCTGAATGTAGTGACTACTACGTCTGATGAATATAGCACGTGCTTTGGATTTACGCAGGAGGAAGTAACATCAGCACTGGAATTGTTTGGATGTATGGATCAATTGGAAGAAGTGCAGAAATGGTACGATGGCTTTACATTTGGTTCCAGCAGAGATATCTACAATCCATGGTCAATCACTAATTATCTGGATAAGAAGCGCTTTAGTCCCTATTGGGCAGCGACCAGTTCTAATGGTTTGATTAACAGACTGATACAATCTGCTTCAGCAGAAGTGAAAATGTATATGGAGGATTTGCTGAAGGATAAGGAAATTATCGTTAACTTTGATGAACAGATTGTTTTTGACCAGCTTGACAGCAATAAGGATGCTATATGGAGTCTGTTGGTAGCCAGTGGATATTTGAAGGTGGAAAAGGTAGAGTATCATGGAATATTAAGAAAACCATGGTATCATTTACGTATCACCAATCTGGAGACTTATGGAATATTTTCCGATATGTTTTTGGGCTGGTTTGATAGTTCAGCATCAAATTATAATGCGTTTGTTGATGCCTTGCTACAGGGAGATTTAAAAGCAATGAATGCCTACATGAATGATGTGGCGCTGACTACCTTCAGCAATTTTGATACAGGAACGCATCCGTCTGGCAAGACACAACCGGAGAGGTTTTATCATGGCTTCGTGTTAGGATTGTTAGTAGAATTGAGAGAAAGCTATGATATTCGTTCCAATCGAGAAAGCGGATATGGCCGGTATGACGTGATGCTGATTCCAAAGAATCATAAGAAGACAGCATATGTATTGGAATTTAAGGTATTGGATACCGATGAGGAAGAATCACTGGAAGATACTGTTCATGCAGCATTATATCAAATTGAAGAGAAAAAGTATGATACTGAGTTGCTTTCTCTGGGGATAGAGAGAAATAATATAAGACATTATGGCTTTGCATTTCAAGGGAAAAAGGTATTAATAGGCTGATTTTGTAATTTTCCCCCTTGACATTCCTTGTTGAATTGTCTATCATGACAATATATGAGAAATGCATAGAAGGTGCAAAGTAGAGCTATATTTTCTGCCAGAGAGTGAGGGTCACCGGCTGTAAGCCCTCTAAGTTCAGATATAGTGTTGAATTTCCCACCGGAGCAGCTCTGTTGAAGTAATCAGTAGGCAGAGACGTAGGAACACGTTACGTTTTTGTGAGCCATTTTGTGAGAACACAGAATGGGAAACAGGGTGGTACCACGATATATTCGTCCCTTATAGCTTAGGCTATAAGGGATTTTTTATATCTTACAGGATTCCCAGTAATTGTATGGAAGAAGGAGACAGGAAATGAAAGAGAAGTTGGAACAGATTAAAGCGGAAGCAATCCGTCAGATTAATGAGAGTGATGCCCTTGACAGACTCAATGATGTACGTGTTAATTTCCTTGGTAAAAAGGGTGAATTAACAGCAGTATTAAAGAGCATGAAGGATGTAGCACCAGAAGAGAGACCTAAGGTAGGTCAGATGGTGAATGAAGCCAGAGAAGAGATTGAGCGTGTCATGGATGAAGCCAAGACAAGAATGGAGCGCAGAATCCGTGAAGCCAAGATGAAGGCAGAAGTCATTGACGTTACACTTCCTGCACAGAAGAATAATGTAGGACATCGTCATCCTAATACAATTGCACTTGAAGAAGTAGAGAGAATCTTCATTGGTATGGGTTATGAAGTCGTAGAAGGACCGGAAGTAGAGAAGGATTACTATAACTTTGAAGCATTGAACATTCCTGCTGATCATCCTGCCAAGGACGAACAGGATACTTTCTATGTAAATGGTGAGATGCTGCTTAGAACTCAGACATCAGGTGTACAGGTTCATGAGATGGAGAAAGGCAAGCTGCCTATCCGTATGATTGCTCCCGGACGAGTATTCAGAGCTGATGAAGTAGACGCAACACATTCTCCTTCCTTCCATCAGGTAGAAGGACTTGTTATTGATAAAAACATTACCTTCGCTGACCTTAAAGGAACACTGGCTGAGTTCGCTAAGGAGCTTTTCGGGGAAGATACCAAGGTTAAGTTCAGACCTCATCACTTCCCATTCACCGAGCCATCAGCAGAGATGGATGTATCCTGCTTTAAGTGTGGTGGAAAAGGCTGCCGTTTCTGTAAAGGTGAAGGATGGATTGAAATTCTCGGCTGTGGCATGGTTCACCCAAGAGTATTGCGCATGAGCGGCATTGATCCGGAAGAATACTCAGGATTCGCATTTGGTGTAGGACTTGAAAGAATCGCACTCTTAAAATATGAAATTGATGATATGCGCCTGTTATACGAAAACGATATCAGATTTTTGAAACAATTTTAAAACCTCAAGAACTGCAGCAAGGAAGAAAAACAAGGCGTTCAAGCTTGCTTGAAAAGCGTTATTTTTCTTTCTTGATATAGGGCGCAAGCCCGAAACGAGTAAATACGAAGTATTTACGAGTCTGCAGTTCGCCATTAATTAAATAGATATAGAAGGAGAATAGAAAATGAATACACCATTATCATGGATTAAAGCATATGTGCCGGAGCTTGAAGTCGGCGATCACGAGTACTGTGATGCCATGACTCTGTCCGGAACAAAAGTAGAAGGATTTACAAGATTAGACAAGAATCTGGAGAAGATCGTAGTAGGTCATATCGAATCAATCGAGCGTCATCCTGATGCAGATAAGCTCATCATCTGCCAGGTCAACGTAGGAACAGAAACGATTCAGATTGTAACAGGTGCTGCCAATCTGAATGAAGGTGATTATGTACCTGTAGTTCTGGATGGTGGCAGGGTAGCCGGTGGACATGACGGCGGTCCTCTTCCTGAAGAAGGCATTAAGATTAAGGCTGGTAAGCTCAGAGGTGTTCCTTCCAATGGTATGATGTGCGCAATTGAAGAACTTGGCTCCAGCAGGGATATGTATCCTGAAGCACCGGAAAACGGCGTTTATGTATTCAAGAAACCGGTAACTCCTGGCGAGGATGCAATCGAAGCATTAGGCTTACATGATACCGTAGTAGAATATGAGGTAACTTCTAACCGTGTTGACTGCTACAGCATCCTTGGTATTGCAAGAGAAGCAGCCGCTACCTTTAAGAAGCCTTTTGTTCCACCTGTTGTATCTGTAAAAGGCAACGGTGAGGATGTTAATAAATACATTTCCGTAGAAGTAAAAGACACGGATCTGTGCACACGTTACTGTGCAAGAGTATGCAAGAATATCAAGATTGCACCATCACCGGAATGGATGCAGAGAAGACTGGCAGCTTGTGGAATCAGACCAATCAACAATCTGGTAGATATCACTAACTACGTTATGGAAGAGTATGGTCAGCCTATGCATGCTTATGATTTAAGCACAATTGCAGGTAACAAGATCGTTGTAAGACGTGCTAAGGACGGCGATGAATTCCAGACTCTGGACGGACAGATGAGAAAGCTGGATTCAGAAGTTCTTATGATCTGCGATGCGGAAAAAGAAATCGGTATTGCAGGTATCATGGGTGGTGAGAATTCCAAGATTACAGATAACGTATCTACAGTATTATTTGAAGCTGCAACTTTTAATGGTGCAAATATCAGAAAATCAGCCAAGAGAGTAGGACTTCGTACAGATGCTTCCGGTATTTTTGAAAAAGGTCTTGATCCAAGAAACGCAGAAGAAGCAATTAACAGAGCCTGCCAGCTGATTGAAGAACTTGGCTGCGGTGAAGTTGTAGATGGTATGGTAGACGTATGCGAACCACTCAAGGAGTTGAGACAGATTCCTTTTGAGCCGGAACGTATCAATAAATTCCTTGGAACAGACATTGCAAAAGAAGATATGCTTACAATCTTCAAACGCATTGAACTTGTATATGATGAGCAGACTAATCTGATTACAGTACCTTCCTTCAGACAGGATCTGGAAGGCTTTGCAGATATCGCAGAAGAAGTAGCAAGATTCTATGGATATGATAAGATTCCTACTACTTTACCAAGCGGCGAAGCTACAACAGGTAAGCTTCCTTTCAAGATGAGAGTAGAAGAAAAAGCCAGAGATATCGCAGAGTACTGTGGTTTCTCACAGGGTATGTGCTATTCCTTTGAAAGTCCTAAGGTATTTGATAAGTTGTTACTTCCAGCAGACAGCGAGCTTCGTAAGACAGTAACAATTTCCAATCCTCTGGGTGAAGATTTCTCTGTTATGAGAACAATCTCTTTGAACGGAATTCTGACATCACTGTCAACTAATTATAATAGAAGAAACAAGAATGTACGTCTGTATGAATTAGGTAATGTATACATTCCAAAGGCTCTTCCTCTGACAGATTATCCGGATGAAAGAATGCAGTTTACGCTGGGTATGTACGGAGATGGCGATTTCTTCACAATGAAGGGTGTTGTAGAAGAATTCCTAGAGAGCGTTGGCATGAGAAAGAAAGCAAAGTATGATCCTGATGCAGAGAAGCCTTTCTTACATCCGGGTCGCCAGGCTCTGATTAAATATGAAGATACAGTTATTGGTTACTTAGGAGAGGTACATCCTGATGTAGCAGATAATTACAATATCGGAACAAGAGTATATGTAGCTGTTCTGGATATGCCTGAAGTAGTTCCTTTCGCTTCCTTTGACAGAAAGTATGAAGGAATCGCCAAGTATCCTGCTGTAACACGTGATATCAGCATGGTAGTTCCTAAGTCCATTCTGGCTGGAGATATTGAAGATGTCATTGAGCAGCGCGGTGGCAAGATCCTTGAAGGTTATGAATTATTTGATATTTATGAAGGTTCCCAGATCAAAGAGGGTTTCAAATCAGTCGCTTATTCAATTACGTTCAGGGCAAAAGACAGAACATTGGAAGATGGCGACGTGACTGGCGCTATGAAGAAAATACTTAACGGATTAGAAGCACTTGGTATTGAACTTAGACAATAGTATGAATGCCTGCAGCAAACGCTGCAGGCATTAGTGCGAATAAAGAAAGGTATGGTTGTAAGATGGAACGTAAGAATTGCTGGAAACAGTATAGTGATAAAAGATTAAACAAAATGGAAGAATATACAAAAGAATATATGCACTTTCTGAATCATTCCAAGACAGAACGAGAATGTGCAGATACAGTTGTGAATCTGGTAGAGAAGGAAGGCTTCACTGATCTGGCTGCATTGGTTCGTGACAAGAAGAAGTTGAAAGCCGGAGATAAGGTATATGCCACATGGATGAATAAGGCTGTTATTCTGTGCAGAATCGGCGAGAAGCCTATGGAAGAGGGTATGAATATCGTAGCTTCCCATATAGATTCCCCTCGTCTGGATATCAAGCCCAATCCGCTGTATGAGAATACAGGTGTAGCATATCTGGATACCCATTACTATGGTGGAATCAAGAAATATCAGTGGGTCACATTACCACTTGCGATTCATGGTGTGGTAGTCAAGAAGGATGGCATCACAGAAGAAATCTGTATCGGTGAAGACAAAGATGACCCGGTTGTATTCATATCAGACCTGTTACCTCACCTGTCACAGGAGCAGCAGGAGAAAAAGGCATCAGAACTCTTTGGCGGCGAGGCACTTGACATTGTATTTGGAAACAGACCTATGGTGAAGAAGGGTGATGAAAAGGAAGAGAAGGAAGCTGTAAAGGCACAGATTCTTCGCCTTTTAGAAGAAATGTATGATATGAAGGAGGAGGACTTTCTCTCTGCTGAATTAGAAGTAGTTCCGGCTGGTAAGGCAAGAGAAGCAGGACTGGACAGAAGCATGATCATGGCATATGGACAGGATGATAAGGTATGTGCATATGCGGCTATCCATGCACTTTTACATGCTAAGAAGCTTGCCAGAACTTCTGTAGTCATGCTGACAGATAAGGAAGAGATCGGCAGCTATGGTGCAACAGGCATGACCTCTCATTTTTATGAAAATGCACTGGCAGAGATCATGAATCTGACAGGAGAATATTCTTCACTCAAATTCAGACGTGCCATGGCAGCTTCCAACCTGTTATCAGCAGATGTCAGCAGTGTATTTGACCCTATGTTTGCAGACAGCTTTGAACAGAAGAATGTGGCATATCTGGGTGGAGGACTCGTATTTAACAAAGTAACAGGAGCCAGAGGCAAGAGTGGTGCCAATGATGCCAATGCAGAGTACTTGGGAGCACTGAGAGGTCTGCTGGATGAGAGAGAAGTAACCTATCAGTATGCAGAATATGGTAGAATTGACCTCGGTGGCAGTGGTACGATATCTCATATACTTGCAGAGTATGCGATGAATGTGGTAGACTGTGGTACAGCAGTCATGAATATGCATGCGCCATATGAAGTGACCAGCAAGGTAGATGTTTACGAGACGATGAGAGGTTATCGTGCATTTTTGGAGGATTTTGATTTATGCAGGAATTAAAGAAATCAGATTTTTATTTTGATTTACCACAGGAGTTGATTGCGCAGGACCCGTTGGAGGACAGATCCAGTTCGAGACTTCTGGTATTGGATAAAGAGACAGGAGAAATGGAGCATCGTGTTTTCCATGATATCGTAGAGTATTTGCATGAAGGAGATTGTCTGGTTCTTAACAATACCAAGGTTATCCCGGCAAGACTGATGGGAACCAAGAAGGATACAGGAGCTACCATAGAAGTCCTTTTGTTAAAAAGACGTGAGAATGATATATGGGAAACCCTCGTAAAGCCTGGAAAAAAGGCAAAACCAGGTACAGTCATTACTTTTGGTGAAGGTTTATTGACAGGAACCGTTGTGGATATAGTAGATGAAGGTAACAGACTGATACAGTTCTCCTATGAAGGCATTTTTGAAGAAGTACTGGATAAGCTGGGCGAGATGCCACTTCCTCCGTACATTACACATAAACTTCAGGATAAGAACCGTTATCAGACCGTATATGCAAAGTATGAAGGTTCAGCAGCTGCTCCCACAGCAGGACTGCATTTTACCAAAGAGCTGCTGGCACAGGTAGCGGAAAAAGGCGTAAAAATCGCATATGTGACACTGCATGTAGGATTGGGAACATTCAGACCTGTTAAGGAAGAGAACGTATTGGAGCATCATATGCATTCCGAATTCTATCAGGTGACACCGGAAGCTGCGAAGCTGATTAATGATACCAAGGCAGCAGGCGGCAGAGTCATCTGCGTAGGAACAACAAGCTGCAGAACCATCGAAAGTGCAGCAGACCAGAACGGAGTCGTACAGGCTGGATGTGGAGACACAGAGATTTTTATTTATCCGGGATATCAATTTAAAGTATTGGATAACCTGATTACGAATTTCCATTTACCGGAATCCACATTGATTATGCTGGTATCAGCCCTTGCCGGAAGAGAACATGTATTACGTGCATACGAGACAGCGGTAGAAATGAAATACCGTTTCTTCAGCTTCGGTGATGCTATGTTTATAAAGTAGAACGAAATATGATAAGTATGAATCGCAACCTGGAAAATGTTGATTTTCCGGGTTGTTTTATACTAAGGAGCAGACAACCTGTATGTTTACGAAAAAGTTAAGTTGACAGAAAATTACAACTAGAGTAAAATTATAGAGTAATAATTTGGGGTAACTATGCGAAGCCATGCAACAGTGATTTTGCGCATTGGGGTTCTGGATAGTTACAAATGTACAATGAAATACAATTGTACATAATATTGGAAAGGGATTGCGTTAGTATGGAAGAGAGAAGAAAGAGCAAAAGAACAGAATTAAGATCGAAACTTTTGGTTAAGAGACTGGATAATGGTAAGTTTGATGAAGTTAACGTGGAAGTGGATAATGTATCTAAGACAGGTATCGGCTTCTGCTGTGATGAATTGCTGGAGATTGGTGCTGTATATGAATCCTATCTGACAATCTGGACCAAGGAAGTAATCCATGCATTTATTGAAATCGTTCGTATTGAGAGGGAAGAGGATGGATTTCAGTATGGTGGATTATTCATTGGAATGCCGGAGATTGACCTGCAGAGAATTGGTGTTTACAATGTAGTATCCGAAGCAGACAAGTATAGAAAATAATGAAATAATAAAAAGATAAATCAAAACCGTCACTGTAAAAGGTGGCGGTTTTTGATTTATCTTAATAAATGGTATTTGATGATTTTGAAAAAGTTATGAACAATAAGAATACTAAAAGGAGATTTTATAGCTTCGCATATATTAATCTACAATAGTAGAAATTCTAAAAATATTTAAAGGTTCTTGTATATTCATAACTGTTATAAGTGTATTCTAACACAAATTAAAATCATATTCAACACATAAAGCTTATATATTATAAAAAATATAGACAGCAAACCAATGTTGTGATATAGTTAGGTATATGAAAGTTTCTGAAAATAAAACATAGAGTATATTATTTACTGATTAAAGGAGAACCGATATGGAGAATAAGGATTATAGTTTAAGCAGATTTACTAAGCAATATCAGAATTCGAAAACTCGGGAGTTTGACAGTTGAATATAAGAAAAATGCTCGCAGGTCTTATAGTACCTGCTTTTTTTGTGTCAACTTTTCTGTTTTATTTTATAGTATTCTATAGCATTGTTTTCAGAAGTGTGATATACTCTATTCAGGAGGGATTTGTCATGAAAGTAACTACATCAAAATCCAAAAATTCGGAATCATTTTACATTGCCAAAAGTTATATCAATAACAAGGGAAAAAGCACTTCTGTAAATGTACGCAAACTTGGTACGCTCAAGGAGCTTTTGATTGATCATGGTCCAACACGTGATGATGTTATGAGATGGGCAAAAGAAGAAGCCCGCCTGGAAACTCTGAAATATAAAAAAGAACAGCAGACAAAAGCTGTCCCTGTCACCTTTCACGCTGATCAGAAACTTGATTATGACCAGCATGTTCTGTATCATGGTGGATACCTTTTTCCACAAGCTTTCTATTACCGGCTTCAGCTCGATAAAACCTGCCATAAATTAAGAGAGAAACATAAATTCAAATATGACATCAATGCAATCCTTTCTGATCTTATCTATGCAAGGATCCTTGAACCGGCCAGTAAGCGTTCCTCTTACAAAACCGCTTCAGAGTTTCTTGAAAAACCTTCTTACCAGCTGCATGACTTGTACCGCTCCCTGGATGTGCTTGGAAAGGAATCCGATTTTATCCAGTCAGAAGTATATAAAAACAGCCATCTTCTTGGAAAAAGAAACGACAAGATCCTCTATTATGATTGTACGAATTACTACTTTGAGATTGAACAGGAAGATGGTGACAAAAAGTACGGAAAAAGTAAGGGACATCGCCCAAATCCAATCATCCAAATGGGAATGTTTATAGATGGAGACGGCATTCCTCTTGCTTTTTCTCTATTCCCAGGAAATGCAAATGAGCAGACTTCCTTAAAACCACTAGAAACAAAAGTTCTTCAGGATTTCGGCTGTACTAAGTTTATCTATTGCAGTGATGCAGGGCTTGGTTCAGAGGCAATCAAAAGAATAAACCATGCTGGTGAACGCGCTTTTATCGTTACTCAGTCCATCAAAAAGTTAAACAAGGATGAAAAAAAGTGGGCCTTAGATAAAAAGGGATTTAGACGTGTATCGGATGATGCGCCTGTGAACCTTTCTGAAATCCCAGAAGATGATAATGGACTGTATTATAAAGACGAACCCTATACGTCTCATACTTTGCATCAACGGCTGATTGTGACGTATTCCCCAAAGTACGCAAGATATCAGAAGTCCATACGGGATGCCCAGGTAGAACGCGCTGAAAAAATGCTCCGTATCGGTACGGTAAAGAAGGAACGCCGAAATCCGAATGATCCTGCTCGATTCATAGGGAAAATCGCAGCAACCGAAGACGGAGAAGCTGCAAAGATCCACAATTATCTGGACACTGAAAAAATCGAACAAGAAGCCTTATATGATGGGATGTATGCAGTAACAACAGACCTCCTGGACGATGATGTAAAAGACATTTTGAAAGTCAGCGAAGGCCGTTGGGAAATCGAGGAATGTTTTCGAATCATGAAAACTGATTTTGAAGCAAGACCAGTATTTCTCCATGACGATATACGTATAAAAGCTCATTTTCTTATCTGTTTCCTTGCGTTAGTGCTATATCGATACCTTGAAAGAGATTTGAAAAATGCGTTCAGCTGCGAGGCCATTCTTGGTAAATTAAGAACGATGAATTTCGCCGATATACAAGAACAGGGCTTTATTCCACTTTACACTCGAGACAAGTTAACTGATGCGTTGCACAACATTTGTGGCTTTGAAACGGATTATAAATTTATCACAAAAAGACAAATGAAAAACATTCAGAAAAAGAGTAAAGGTCGGGAATAAAATACTATATTCTAAAGCAATGCAAAAAATCGCTGAACCCCAAGTAAAATCAAGGGATACAGCGATTTTTTGCTTTTCAACTGTCAAAGACAGGATTATAGTTTAAGCAGATTTACTAAGCAATATCAGAATTCGAAAACTGTTCGTTTTGCACTGATTCCCATTGGACAAACTGAGGAATACATAATTCAAAATCAGTATATAGAGGCAGCAAGGCGAAAGAATCAGGCATACAAAATAGTAAAGCCTATTATTGATGAGAAATTTCGTTCTATGATTGATGATGTGCTGACACATTGCGAAAAACAGGATTGGGCAACATTAGATAAATTGATATTACAATATCAAAATAATAAATGTAGAGAAAATATGGATGCTTTAGCAGAGCAACAAGAAATCAGGAAAAATATATCAGAGGAATTTACAAAGAGTGATGAATATAAAAATTTCTTTGGAAAAGAGGATAGTAAAAAACTTTTCAAAACTTTTTTACCTGAATATTTGAATCAGATAAATGCAAGTGAGTCCGATAAAGAAGCGGTAAATGAATTTCAAAAGTTCAAAACATATTTCAGTAATTTCCTTATTGTAAGAGCGGATATTTTTAAGGCAGATAACAAACATAATACAATACCCTATAGAATTGTAAATGAGAACTTTATGATTTTTGCCGGTAATAAAAGGACTTTTTCAAATATTATAAGATTAATACCAAATGCCTTGGAAGAAATTGCAAAAGACGGTATGAAAAAAGAAGAGTGGAGTTTCTATAACATACAGAACGTTGATTCGTGGTTTGAGCCGGATTCTTTTCAGATGTGCATGTCCCAGAGAGGCATTCAGAAATATAATTTTATTATAGGATTGGTAAACAGTTATATTAATTTGTATACGCAGCAGAATCCACAAGCAACAGAAGTGAAGCGCAGCAGATTGAAATTACGTATGTTACATAAACAGATATTAAGTGATAGGGTAAATCCTTCATGGCTGCCAGAACAATTTAAGGAAGGCGAAGAGGGAGAAAAGCAAATATATGAGGCAATCTTAGCATTAGAAAATGATCTAATAAAGAATTGCTTTGATAAGAAATATGACCTTTGGATACAGTCAATTGACATACAAAATCCAAGAATTTATATTGCTGCAAGCGAAATGGCAAGGGTATCCAGTGCGTTGCATATGGGATGGAATGGGTTGAACGATGTAAGAAAAACAATTTTATTAGAATCAGATAAAAAACAGGCAAAAGTAGAAAAAATATTGAAACAGGATGTATCGTTAAAGGATTTATCAGATACTCTCAATAGATATGCGGATATATACAAAGAAGAACAGATTCCTTCATTATACCAGTATATAGAGTATGGATCGGAGCTATTACAGGACTGTGCAATAACACGTAAGGAGTATCATGATTTATTAAATGGCAATAGTAATACATTGAGCTTGAATCAAAATGAAAAACTTATAGAAGGTTTAAAGGCATATTTAGATTCATACCAGGCAATTTTGCATTTTTTAAATGTGTTTATTGTAGGAGATGAGTTGGATAAAGATACTGACTTTTATGCAGAATTAGATGGATTAGTAGAAAGTCTTTCAGAGATAGTTCCACTTTACAATAAAATTCGCAATTATATAACAAGAAAAGTATATAGTCTGGATAAGATGCGCATTATGTTTGAAAGAAGTGATTTCCTTGGTGGATGGGGACAGTCTTTTGACACCAAAGAAGCACTGCTTTTTCAAAAAGACAATTTATATTATATAGGAATTATTGAGAAAAAGTATACAAATATGGATGTCGAATATTTACATGAAGGAATCAAAGAGGGGAATAGGGCGATACGCTTTATTTACAATTTTCAGAAAGCAGATAACAAAAACATACCAAGAACATTTATCCGTTCCAAAGGGACAAACTATGCTCCGGCAGTACGCAAGTATAATCTGCCTATTGAAAGCATCATTGATATATATGATGCGGGCAAATTTAAAACTAATTACAAAAAGATAAATGAGAAGGAATACTATGAATCTTTAGAAAAACTCATTGATTACTTTAAGGACGGAATTTTGAAAAATGAAAATTATAAAAAATTTCATTTTAATTGGAAACCAAGTAATGAGTATGAGAATATTAATGAGTTTTATAATGATACGAATAATGCCTGCTTTCTACTGGAAAAAGAAGAGATTAATTACGATCATTTGAAGGAGCAGGCAAATCAGGGAAAAATATATTTGTTTCAGATTTCTAGTAAGGATTTTAATGAAGGCAGTAAGGGAACGCCTAATTTACAGACTATGTATTGGAGAGAACTTTTTTCAAATCAAAACTGTAAAGATGGTGTCATAAAATTATGTGGTGGTGCTAGTATTTATATGCGTGATGCGAGTATTAAGCAACCTGTAGTTCACAGAAAAAACACTTGGCTGATTAATAAGTGGTATAAGGTAAATGGACAGAATGTAGTTATTCCAGATGATACATATGTTAAATTTACTAAAATCGCGCAAGAACGTATGAACGAAGATGAATTAACTCCGCAAGAACGGCAGCTATGGAACAGCGGATTGATTCAGAAGAAAAAGGCAACACATGATATAACGAAAGATAGAAGATTTACGAAAAAGCAATATATGTTACATGCTCCATTGACGATAAATTATAAACAACAGGATTCACCGCGCTATTTCAATGAAAAAGTGCGAAGCTTTCTTAAAGATAATCCAGATATTAATATTATAGGAATTGATCGTGGAGAGAAAAATCTGATATATATTACGATAATTGATCAGAAGGGAAATATTTTAAAAGGAATGCAGAAGTCCTTTAACCAGATAGAAGAGAAATGGAAAGAGGGACGAACAATTGACTATTATAGCAAGCTGGAATCAGTAGAAGCCAGACATGACACTGCAAGAAAAAACTGGAAACAGATTGGAACAATCAGAGAATTAAAGGAAGGCTATTTGTCTCAGGTTGTACATGAAATTACACAGTTGATGATTCAATATAATGCAGTTATTGTCATGGAAAATTTGAATATGGGATTCAAAAAAAGAAGAATGAAAGTAGAAAAGAGTGTTTATCAAAAATTTGAAAAAATGCTGATAGATAAAATGAATTATCTTGCTTTTAAAAGAGATATGCAAGGAAATGCAATTGATCCATATGAAGTAGGCGGTGTTATGAATGGATATCAATTAACGGACAGGTTTACCAGCTTTGCGGATATGGGTAGTCAAAATGGATTCATTTTCTATGTACCGGCGGCTTATACATCAGTAATTGACCCAGTAACCGGATTCGTTAATGTATTCCAAAAAACAGAGTTTAAAACAAATGATTTCCTTCACAGATTTGACAGTATTTCATGGAATGATAAGGAGCAGAGTTTTGTATTTACCTTTGATTACCAAAATTTTAAATGTAACGGAACCTGTTATCAGAATAAGTGGAGTCTCTATGCTGATGTTGACAGAATCGAAACAATTATAAAAAATAATCAGGTAGATAGAATAGAGCCTTGTAATCCGAATCAGAAATTAATAGATTTCTTTGATAAAAAAGGAATTATATATCGTGATGGACATAATATAGTTGATGATTTAGAAAAGTATGATTCTAAAACTATTTCAGAGATTATTCATAATTTTAAACTGATATTGCAGTTAAGAAATAGTATGCGAAATCCTGACACAGGAGAAATTATTGATTATATAGCATCTCCTGTTATGCATAATGAAGAACGATTCGACAGCAGAAAAAGAAACCCAGAACTTCCACAGGATGCAGACGCCAACGGTGCTTACCATATTGCACTGAAAGGGTTAATGTTTTTACAGAAAATCAATGAATATGCAGACTCTGACGGAAACATGGATAATAGAAAACTGAAGATAACAAACGAAGAGTGGTTTAAATATATGCAGACAAGAAAGGAATATAATGTTTGAAGAAATACGGATTACTCAGTTAAATGATTTTATATTTTGTCCGGCATCAATATATTTTCATAATTTGTATGGTGAGACTGATATTTTGAACTTATACAAGGTCAATATTGCTTGAACTATAAAAAATCACCATCTTATATTTCGTTCTTAATGGAAGCAATATTAGAACAAAAGGAAAATATTTTTCTGTATATTCAAGATTATTATAGAGGTTTTATGAAAGGAAGGGATACTTCACAATTTCGAGGGATTGAGGTGAAATAAGTGATAATTATAAGCTATGATATATCTAATGACAAAAAGCGGGTTAAATTTTCAAAATATTTAACAAGGTTTGGACATCGTATACAATATTCTGTGTTTGAAATTGACAATAGCGACAGGATATTAAAAAATATTATTGCGGATATTGAAAATAAATTTAAAAAATCATTTGAACAAGAAGATAGTATATATATTTTTAACATGTCAGCGTCTTGTGAAGTAATTAGATATGGATATGCTAAGAATGAAGAAAGTGATTTAAAGATAATATTCTAATTTGCAAACCTTCGTCTTTATAGTATAATATAAGAAAAAGGTTCTTATAAAGATATAAAATCATTGTTGAAATAGTACAAAAAATATTTAAAGTATGTTCTTGTATTGGCTAAAATGTAGATATAGCTCTTTATAAGAACCTAAGAATTTCTACTATTGTAGATCTACATGACGCATTCTACACTATTATCTTTATAAGAACCTAAGAATTTCTACTATTGTAGATCCTAAATTACTATTTAATTCCTAAAAGCTTTATAAGAACCTAAGAATTTCATACATTCTATTCAACAAGAAAAGGATTGTACACAATTTCTAAAATGTACAATCCTTTTTTCATTTAATTCTTCTCGTCTACAATTTTTGCATTTGGATATATTCGTTCCATTCGCTGGTCGGTGAAATGAGTATCAAGGAATTCTGTAATTGCATTCGGATTGCTGAAAGCATCCGCATCGGTATGTCTGGCTGTGTATCTGGACAGTGCGGTAGCAGATATCAGCATGTTGAATATCATGAATACAATCATAATATTACAGAGCACAGGACCGACTTTTACAGGAATCTTCTCAATCAGGGCTGAGAGCCTGGGATAGATTAATTTTAACCATACCACAGCGGCGATTCCCCAAAAGAAGCAGTAGAGCAGGTTGATTCTGCCGCCCAGGTTAAAGGCGAATCCACTGTAATCCCAGAATACAGTACCGAAGACCAGTTCAGTGAACACACTGCACAAATATTCATAAGCACCACCAAGAAATGTGCCAGCTATGAATATCTTACCATCTGATTTATCCTTTTGACGGTACAATACTGCTGTCAGCAGCATACAGCCCAGTCCCCACACGATACTGAATGGACCATAGACAACACTGCTTCGGCTCATCAGCACACCGGAAGTGACGTAACAGAAGATAGTCTCCGTAATATCCCCCAGAAAAGCACCGATGAAAAATAATGAAATCAATTTATAGAAGCTGCATCCTTCTGCAAAGACAGTGGGAGCTGCTTTTTTTGTTGTTGCCTGTGCAGGCTGATTCAACCCGCTGAAAGCCTTCTGCATACGGGATTGGATTCTGATGGTAATGGCATTTTCCAGAAGGAAGGATGCCTTTTGCACCTGTGTATTGATATCCTGAATCCGTTTCTGCTTAACGTGAAGTCCGGCTATCGCAAGAGAGGAGCCAAGTACATCACAACCAAGCAACACACCCAGAACAATTAACAGGATAAATCCTACCATATGTGGAATAAATGACACAACTGTCAGTAATAGGTGGTTGCCCAGATACATGGCGAAAGTACCGAAGATACCCCAGACGAAAGCATATCTCAGGCAGACATATCCATTCAGATGAAAACGGTGATTGGAGTAGTCCCACCAGCGTTTATGGAATATTTTCTCTAAAGCAGCACCTGTAAAGTATTCGATACCGGAAGCTAGGATCATACTTCCAAGAAACAGGAATACAGGGGAAGTGGTCAGCTCAGGCAGGAAGATAGCAAATGCCACGGCACCGGCTCCGTAAATTGGACACAAAGGGCCGGTTACGAATCCACGGTTGATGAATTTCTTGCGTGCAATAGCGGCAAGTGCGACTTCTGCGCACCATCCCAGAAAAGAGTACAGGAAGTAGAGCCAGAACAGTTCGTATAAAGTATATTGCATAATCTTTCTCCTTGAATGTTATTGCAGTTTAAGGAAGATCACGCACCGTTTCTGTCAATTGATTTTGTGAACACGTAATAGCTGTAAGGACTTCTAAGCACCTGCGACAGAAATGCTTTTATTACAAGCCCTGCGCCTAAAACTCGCCTGCGGCTCAAACAACGGCTCGGGCTTGCTTGCATTTCTTCCTTGCTGCTAAGAAGTACTAACAGCCATTCCTAAGGTTCACAAGAACCAATTGACAGAAGTCAGTGCTGCCTAGAGCAGATTCTACAAACGATGATTAAAAATCCATGAAATGACTATATCAAGCAAATTAGAAATATGCCTTTCTCAAGTAACTGTAGATGCCAAGTCATTAATACTTAATAACATATTTGCTGTGAAGTTTTTCTGTATCCAGCCACAGGTCATGGTAGTTCGGTGAATGTAGCTTAGGGAATGATGTTTAGTGTTTCTTAGAACAAAGATCAAATGCTTGCAAGCCAGGCGCAACTGTTTGAGCCCGTAGGGCGAGTTTTGCGCTCGGCTTGTACTCTAAGCATTTGAGATGCGGTTCTTAGAAACTCTTACATCATGTACGTGGCGAATGAACCGAACTACCATGACCTGCGGCGTGACTTAATCCCTTAAACTGCAAGTATACAATACATTATAGGGGATAATCGATATTGAAACAAGAGTTACCCCTTGGAAAAATTATCCGATTGAAGTATAATAGACAGGTACACAAAAATGAGAAAGGCAGTATTTTAAATTTTAATATGAAACAACAGACACAGAATAATCCCCTGGGAACAGACGCTGTATCAGGATTAATGGTAAAATTCGCAATACCAAGCATCGTAGCCATGCTGGTAGGCGCATTATACAATATCGTAGATCAGCTATTCATTGGACAGGCAGTAGGAACACTTGGAAATGCAGCAACAAACATCGCATTTCCACTTACCACCTCCTGTCTGGCGTTGGCATTACTATTTGGAATAGGAGGTGCTTCCTGTTTTAACCTTACAATGGGAGAGGGTAATCGGGAAAAGGCAGCATATTATATCGGCAATGCAGTCAGCATGCTATTCTTATGCGGACTGGCATTATGCCTCATCACACAGCTTTTTCTGACTTCATTGCTCAAGTTCTTCGGCGCACCGCAGGACGTATTGCCATATGCACAGGAATATGTTCGTATCACCGCTTTGGGCTTTCCTTTTCTGCTGCTGACGACAGGTGGCGGACATCTGATTCGTGCTGACGGCAATCCACGAATGACTATGATCTGTAACCTGACTGGTGCAATCATCAATACAGTATTGGATGCCTTGTTCGTTATGGTCTTTCAGATGGGCATGGCGGGAGCAGCCCTTGCCACAGTAATCGGACAGGTGATATCAGCAGTAATTGTAATCTGTTATCTGTACCATTTTAAGACTGTTCCCCTGGAAAAGAAGCACCTGATTGTGAACATGGAATATACAGGTAAAATTGCATCTATCGGAGCAGCTTCCTTCTTTAATCAGCTTGCAATGATGGTTGTACAGATTGTGTTGAATAATTCATTGAAGCACTATGGTGCATTGTCCATATATGGAGAAGCAATTCCCATTGCCTGCGCTGGCATTGTTATGAAGGTGAACCAGGTCTTCTTCTCTATTGTTATAGGAATCGGACAGGGCAGTCAGCCGATAGAGAGCTTTAACTATGGAGCCAGACAATATGACAGAGTGCGTAAGGCATACTGGCTTGCGTCTGTGGCAGGAGGCAGTATCTCGGCTATTTCGTTCATATTATTCCAGCTATTCCCCAGACAGATTATCGGATTGTTTGGCGAAGGCTCCACGGAATATTATCAGTTTGGAATCAGCTATTTCAGAGTATTCTTATTCTTTACCTGGGTGAATTTCATGCAGCCGATTACATCGACTTTCTTTACTTCCATTGGCAAGCCGGTAAAAGGCATTTTCCTGTCATTGACGAGACAGATTCTGTTTCTTTTACCATTGGTCATCCTGCTGCCATTATTTATGGGAATCGATGGAATCTTATACGCAGGACCGATAGCAGATGGATTGGCAGCAGTTGTGACCATTGTTATGGCGTTGGTAGAGTTTGGACAGATGAAGAAGCTGGAAAAGGCATAGAGGGGAATAAAATATGCAGACGCTCATACAGGCAATACAGCACTATCAGCCTTATAATGAACAGGAAGAAAATGACAGACGGGTCATGTTAAAATTGTTGGAGACACAGCCTGATATTCTTGACAGGAGCAATCAGGTGGCTCATTTCTCAGCATCAGCCTGGGTATTGAATCAGAATCATACCAAGATACTGATGATTTATCATAATATATATCATTCATGGTCCTGGACCGGTGGACATGCAGATGGTGAGGCCAATCTGTTACAGGTAGCAGTCAGAGAAGTGCAGGAGGAGACAGGAGTGCAGAACATTAAAGAGCTTTCTGAGGATATCTTCTCCCTGGAGATTTTGACAGTAGACGGTCATGAGAAGAGGGGGAAATATGTCCCTTCGCATCTCCATCTGAACGTGACATATCTGTTGGAAGCAGATGAAGAGGAAATCCTTCGTATCAAACCGGATGAGAACAGCGGTGTGAAGTGGTTTACTCCTGATGAAGCTCTGAAAGCATGCTCAGAACCATGGATGATAGAGAGGGTATATCGGAAACTGATTAACAAATTACAATAAATTCATTAAAGAAAGGATAAACGAATATGAACAACACAAGAAAACAACCTGAATGGCTGGATGATGCAATCTTTTATGAAATTTATCCACAGTCTTTTCAGGACACAAATGCAGATGGAATTGGAGACATCAATGGTATTACCAGGAGACTGGATTATATCAAGGGATTAGGCTGTAACGCAATATGGATTAATCCATGCTTCCAGTCGCCTTATGGTGATGCCGGATATGATGTGGAGGATTATTATACAGTAGCGCCCAGGTATGGTACGAATGAAGATCTGGCGAACCTGTTCAGAGAAGCACATGCCAAAGGAATGCACGTCATTCTTGATCTTGTGCCGGGGCATACAGCGGTGACACATAAGTGGTTCAGGGAATCCATGAAAGCTGAGAAGAATGCATATACAGACAGATATATCTGGACAGATAACATCTGGGAAGAGCCAAAAGGCATCGGATGCATCAGAGGCATATCAGATAGAGACGGTTCCTGTGTTGTGAATTTCTTCTCTCACCAGCCGGCACTGAATTATGGATATTATGAGCAGGATCGCCCTTGGCAGCAGTCCATGGATGATGAAGGTCCCAAGGCTACATTGGAAGCCATGAAGGACGTTATGCGTTTCTGGCTGAAGATGGGCTGTGACGGTTTCCGTGTAGATATGGCTGGCTCTCTTGTAAAGAATGACCCTGAGGGAAAAGGCACGATTCGCCTGTGGCAGAATGTCAGAGAGTTCCTTGATCAGGAATTTCCACATGCGGCAATGGTTTCTGAATGGGGTGAGCCTGATAAATCCTTACAGGGTGGTTTCCATATGGATTTCCTGTTGCATTTTGGACCATCACATTATAATGATCTGTTCCGCTGCGAAGAACCTTTCTTCTCATCCAGAGGAAAAGGCGATGTAGCTGCCTTCGTAGAGAAATATATTGAGAATTATGAGAAATCAGAGAAGAAAGGACTCATCTGTATTCCTTCCGGTAATCATGATATGGACAGATTGGCAAGGGGCTTGCACGGAGACGAGTTAAAAGTTGCTTTTGCATTCCTGCTGTCCATGCCTGGTGCGCCTTTTATCTACTATGGCGATGAGATTGGCATGCGTTATGTGGAAGGTCTTACGTCTGTAGAAGGTGGTTATAGCAGAACAGGTTCACGTTCTCCTATGCAGTGGGATGATGGAGTGAATGCAGGCTTCAGTACTGCAAGTGCTCAGAAGCTATATATCCAACAGGATAGCAGTGCAGACAGACCAACTGTTGAGAAGCAGACAGAAGATAAGGATTCTCTGTATCACGAGATCAGGAAGCTGATTGCTGTTAGAAAAGCACATGAAGCGTTGCTGAACAAAGGCGAGATCAACTTTGTATATGCAAAACATGGGACATATCCTCTGGCTTATGTCAGAAGCAGCGGACAGGAGAAGATTCTGGTGGTGATCAATCCATCTGATCAGAAAGTACAGTTCCCTTATGAAGATAAGCTTGGAGAAGTACTTTATCAGTTTGGCGGTGCAGTAGAGAGTGATGGAAAAGTAGTCAGTGTGCAGCCACAATCTGCAGCTTTCATCAGATTATAATGAATAATAGAAATGAGAAGTCGAGCATAATGCCCGGCTTCTTTTTGCTATAAGTAAAAGTTATAACCAATCAAAAGAATTAATGAATTGACGAATGAATATGTGTATGCTATTATCAATGCATAGAAAACCTACCGAATTAGTGGAGAATAAAAGGATAGAAAAGGAGAGTAAATAGAATGGGATGCTGTGGAGTTGATTATACAAGTGCAGAGGATTTATTAAATGCATATACAGATGAGGAAGCAAGAGCGCATGCAGAAGAGGTGGGAGTTGATCCAAGACCGAATGAAACAATCAGTGAGATTGACGAGACGGGAGCTTTTATCCGCCAGCCCAATGCATTTATTCAGCCTTTTGGTGATAAAGAAGGCAATCTGAAAGCAGAAGCAGACAGATATGCAATCTACTGGGCGGTAGGCTGTAACTGGTCAAACAGACCGGTAATTGTCAGAGATCTTTTAGGATTGCAGAACGTTATTCAGGATCAGTTAGTAACCAGATCAGGACAGACCAATGTATACGGACATGGCTTTGGAGATAAGCCGGAGCACAGAGATCCGATTACAGGAGCATATTTCCTGAGTGAATTTTATAAGAGAGCGAAGCCTGATTTTACAGGAAGAGCCACAACACCTACATTGGTAGATATCGTGGAGAAAAAAGCAGTCAACAATGATTACCATAGATTGACCAATTATCTGGAAGTACAGTTCAGACCATTCCAACCGGCAGATGCACCTGATCTGTATCCTAAGAAATTCAGAAAGGAAATTGATGAATTCAATGACTGGTTATTCCCACATATCAACAACGGACATTATCGAATGGCTTTTTGCCAGTCACCGGAAGCATATGATGAAGCATATGAAGATTTCTATGATTCTTTGGAGAAATTAGACAAGAGGCTGGAAACAAACCGTTTCCTCTTCGGTGATTACATAACAGACAGTGACGTAAGAGCATATGTTACTTTAGTCAGATGGGATGTCAGCTACTACCACAATGTAGGACCTGTGAAGAAGCCTATCAAGGATTACAAGAACATATGGGGATATTTAAGGGAATTGAACACAATCCCGGCTTTTCATAATAACAGCAATGCAAAGACACTGGCACTTAATGGTATCAGAAAAGACGGTAATTTCTTCAAAAGTTATAATGAAAGAATCCTTACCAAGGTAGATTTCGACAAACTGTGGGCAGATGATGGGGCAAGAAGAAAATTAAGCAAGACACCTGATGAACTGTTCCTGAGACATCCGGCTGGAGAGACTTATGAAGAATATGCAGGTGAGATTTCCACAACTATATGGAACAGCCCGAACTGGGATGACAGAAATCCAAAGAATGGCATATTATCAGTAGATGCATCCATTAACCCTTTAAAAGACCTTTTATAAAAACAGATATATGCGGAGGAGCAGAGTATGAAAAACAAGATTTTGAATAGAGTGATAGCAACTATCGGAGTAACAGCAGTATTATTTGGAAGTTTAACAGGATGCGGTTCCACTTCTTCCGGCACAGATTCAGAAGCAGGCGTAACCAAAGTAACCGTGGCAACCAAGGGAAGCCCTGCACCGTACATGGTAGTAGATGAGAATAATGAAATCGGGGGAAGCGACATTGAGATTTTAAAGGCAATCTTCGAGAAGCTTCCACAGTACGAACTGGATATCATTAAGGCTGACGATCCTCTGACAGGATTGACCGGTGGCCTTTATGACCTGGCAGTAAACAACTATGCATGGAGAGACGAAAGAGGAGAGCTTTATTACTACAGTTTACCATACAAGACAGGATATGACGTATATATCCAGAGAAAAGATGATGAACCATTGACAGGTTTACAGGATATCGCAGACAGAGGTTATAAGATCGAGGTAGGTGCAGGCAGCAACAAGGCATTGGCTTTGGAGAAATGGAATGAAGAGAATCCTGACCATCAGATCGATATTATCTATTCAGAGTCTGATTTTCAGATTAAGTTCCAAAATATCGCAGATGGTAAGACAGATGTAGCGATTGATGATGGACCTATCCTTGATACTTTGATCGGTCAGTTTGGTCTGGAAGATGAACTTGTAGGAAATACCATTGATGCAGATACACAGGAATTTATCAGCCCACATAACAGTACTTATTTCCTTTTTGCAAAGGATGAGAAGGGCGCTGCACTGAGAGAAGATGTGGATAAAGCTCTGATTGAAATCAAGAATGACGGTACACTGGCAGAAATCCTGACAAAATATTTTGGTAAGGATACAAGCCCGGCAGATGATGATTTAAAGGCAACACCGAACTAGGAAATAAGGCGAAAGGAAAGTGGAATATTATGGAAATATACAGAATAGAAAAAGGAACAGCAAAGGAATGGCTCTATAAAGCCTATGACTATATCAGAACGGACGCTTTTATATATGGCCAGAATATTCCAATTGAAGTAGAGTTCGGACATGATGAGCCGAAGGAAGAACTGGAAGCAATCGTGATCATAGAAGACCATAAGCCTGTTGCAGGCTGTAGAATTACATATCCAAGAGAGGATATCGGTAAGATAGGACGTGTATGTGTCGTTCGTGAAAGACAGAAAAGCGGCGTAGGCCATGTTCTGATTGCAGAAGCCGAGAAGTGGATCGCAGAAAGAGGCTGTCAGCATATCGTGATTAACTCACAGGATCGTGCAGCAGGCTTCTATGAAAGATGCGGATACAAACTGGTTCCGGGAGTAGATCCTGAGATATATGAGAATCATCCACCACGCAAGCAGGATTCCAAGGATAAAGAAGAACATAGAAACAAATTAGGATTCAGCTGCGTTCTGGTTGAAAAGTTTTTAGATAAAGAAGGATGAAACAAATGACTAAACTATTTGATTTTAAACAGGTTTTTACAAATATTCCCGAACTTCTGTTGAAATTGCCAGTGACATTGGAACTGGCTTTTCTGGCAATGATCATAGGCTTGGTACTTGGACTGATACTTGCAATCATTAAAATCAAGCAGATACCGGTACTGAAACAGATCGCCGGATTATTCGTATCTATTGTAAGAGGAACCCCGGTTCTGGTACAGCTCTACATTGTATATTTTGGAGTTCCCATGTTCTTTAAATACATCAATGCAAAATACGGAACAAACCTGGCAGTTGCCAATATTCCCGGATTCGTATATGCAGTACTTGCACTTGGGCTGAACTCATCGGCTTTTAGTTCTGAGATGATCCGATCTGCATTATTAAGTGTAGATAAAGGGCAGGTAGAAGCTGCGCATGCATTGGGAATGACCTATGGACAGACATTGAGAAGAATCATTATTCCGGAAGCACTTACCGTAGCGCTTCCCACCATTGGAAATTCATTGATTTCCGCAATCAAAGGTACGTCACTGGCTTTTACCTGTGCAGTTGTAGAAATCACAGCACAAGGTAAGATTATCGGTGGAAGAAATTACAGATATTTTGAAGTATACTGCTCACTGGCAATCATTTACTGGATTGTGACTGTAATTATAGAGCAGATTCTGAAATTTACAGAGAAGAAGCTGGCAATACCTGATCAGGTAGAGAACTTTGCCGGTGAAAACGAAGTCTGATAGATAGGAGAGAGACTATGAGCTTTATAGAAATCAAAGACCTTCATAAGAAATATAAGGATAATGTTGTCCTCAACGGTATTAACCTGTCTATTGAAAAAGGCAATGTAATCGGTATTATCGGCCCCTCCGGTACAGGCAAATCTACCATACTTCGCTGCATCAACCAGCTGGAGATACCTGAAAAAGGCAGCATCGTAATCAATGGAAAAGAGATAGACCTGTCTAATAAGAAGAATAAAAAAGATATTCTGGAATTAAGACAGAATACAGGAATGGTATTTCAGTCCTTTAATCTTTTTGAAAGAAAGACAGCCCTTGAAAATGTAGAAGAAGGACTGATTGTGGTTCAGAAGAAATCTAAGGAAGAAGCCAAGAAGATTGCTCTGGAAGAGTTGAGAAGAGTCGGCATGATAAATTGGGCAAACCACTATCCAAGACATCTCTCCGGTGGACAAAGACAAAGAGTCGCAATTGCCAGAGCATTGGCAATGCGCCCACAGCTTCTGCTTCTGGATGAGCCGACCTCCGCACTTGATCCCGAGATGGTAGGAGAAGTACTGGAAGTTATCAAACAGATCGCAGCAGAAGGACTTACCATGATTTTGGTTTCTCATGAAATGGCTTTTGTCAGAAATGTATCAAATCGTGTTATCTTCGTGGATAAAGGTGTGATTGTAGAAGACGGCACACCCAAACAGGTATTCAAAGAGCCTAAGAATGAAAGAACGAAAGAATTTCTGGAGAAAATGCATACTCTGGAAAGAGAACCGGAGTATATCATATAGGGAGATTATAATATGAGTATAGAGAAATATGATTATGAGATAGTGAATGGAAGGAAGATAAGGGTAAGACCCAGGGAGACGGTTTCGGAAATAGATGTAAATGGATATTTCAGAAGACAGCCCAATCATTTTACAACACCTTTTGGTGATGGAGAGAATGATCTGAAGGCGGAGGGTAATCAGAGATATCGTCTGATATGGGCGAAATTGTGTCATTGGTCTAATCGTGCATCCATCGTAAGAGAGCTGGAAGGACTCGAAGACCAGATATCCGTAAATATGGTCAGTCAGGCTCACCATGAGAAGAATCTCGGATGGGAATATGTATATAATGAGAACAATGTAGACCCTGTATTGGGAGATCAGTTCCTTTCAGAAGCCTATTATCGTGCAGACGAGGACTATCAGGGAAGAACCACAATGCGGCTGCGCATGCTCATTGGGTTCAAAATAATGGGAAAGGCTTGAATAACATGGTAGAAATAGAGGAAATAAAAGACAACTTTGCAAAATTGGCAGCCATAGATTCTCCTTCCTTGAAAGAACGAAACATGGCAGACTACATCATTGCCCTTTTCAAAGAAATCGGTGTGGAACTGAAAGAAGATGACAGTGCGGCAACAACAGGTTCTACAGCCAGCAATCTGCATGGATATGTAAAGGGTAATGGAATGAAACCAATTCTTCTGGCAGCGCACATGGATACTGTGATGCCGGCATATGGGAAAAAGGCAATATTCCATGAAAATGGCGATGTGACCAGCGATGGTACGACTGTTCTCGGAGCCGATGACCTTTCTGGTGTTGTAGAGATCTACGAGCTGATAAAATATCTGAACCAAAATGCAGTAGAACATAGAGATATCGAATTACTTTTCACAACAGGAGAAGAACTGTATTGTGTAGGAGCAAAAGCATATCAATATGACCAGATAGTTTCTAAGGAGGCATTGGTACTGGATTTAAGTGGTGAGATCGGAACTGCAGCTTATGCAGCGCCTACCATATTGTCATTTCAGGCTAATGTACAGGGCAAAGCATCCCATGCAGGATTTAACCCTGAGGCAGGTATTCACTCCATCAAGGCAGCCTGTGAAGCAATAGCCGTACTGCCACAAGGACATATTGATAAGGAAACAACCGCCAATATCGGACTGATCAACGGTGGCGAAGGTATCAATATCGTGCCATCATCCTGTAACATCCGAGGTGAGATCAGAAGCTTGAATCATGAAAAAGCACTCGCCACAGCACAGCAATATCGTGACACTTTCCAAAACAGTGCTGAAAAATATGGCGCAACCTTGGACTGGACACAGCAGATTGACATACAGGCATACGAAACATCAACAGAAGAATCCATCATAAGCCGATATGTAGCAGCCTGCGGACTGTGTGACGTAGAACCAAAACTCATCAAGACCTTCGGTGGAAGCGACAATAACGTATTCAGCCAACATGGAATCAAAGGCTTAGTCATTGCAAATTCCATGAATAATGTACATTCCTGCAAAGAATATGCGAATGTGTATGAAATGCAGAAAGTGATAGAAGTACTGAGAGTGCTGGTTACGGAAATTGAATAAAGGGTAGAAGGAAACGCTCTGAGTGGATCGGAGCGTTTTTTGTGTAAAAAAATTAGTGAAAGGAATTTTTTTATAGATAGATTTTCGGGTAATTATAAAAATTATCAGAGTATTTTACGTTATCATTGGTATTATCTCTCTCATGTGATATTATATAGATTATAAAGTATT
>OBXA01000101.1_pt1 | contig 74736 bp, 60 predicted proteins | sample 1538121 | NCBI WGS metagenome assembly OBXA01 (sample SAMEA2580133, study PRJEB22360) | human gut metagenome | biome: human gut; feature: human-associated habitat; material: faeces | place: Denmark | collected 2008/2010 | reverse complement strand
GGCAAAACTGCCTGTTTTGGGTTAGAATAGATTATGTTATTAATTTTTTTCACAAGTTAATTATAACAGAAAGAAAGACCTTGCGTTCATTATAAACTCTTGGTCTTTCTTTTTTGGGGGACTATTCTTTTTTCACAGCCCCATATACTAACAAAATACTGGCGTACAATCTTTGTATTGCGTTAAACAATATTTTCAATAACATCATGGATATCTTGGATTTTTACAGATTTCCAAACAACTTATTTTAATTAGCACAACAAGTTAAATAAAATAAGCTAACCCAAATTCCCCTAAAATACCCATTCTTTGTAATGCACTATAATAATACAAATACCTTATAAATGGCTCTTTTGGCTCATCTTCTAATATATATTCTATATTGAAGCTATTATCTTTTCCTTGCAATCTACACTCTTTAAATATTATTCTTATTATTATTGTCATATTAACAAAACATATCATTTCCTTATACATAATATTACTGTAATGACATATATTCTTTTTTGAATAATATAACATTCCCTTGTCTAACATTTTTACAAATATACCTTCACACCATTTATAAAATTTCTCTATTTTTTTGTTATAATAAAATTCAATAAATTTTTTAAACTTATATTGCAAATAATCTTCCATTGTTAATGTAAGTTCACCCTGTTTTAACAAATATCCTATAGTTCCTGCAATTTTTTCCTGATTTTCTTCTGTCAATTCATACATATATTGTTCTATGGATGTATATATTGTTTCTACAACAAAATATTCATATACTGAACGATGTATAAAACATATTTCTTGAGTTTCTGTACCATCCGTATGTCTTACAAGTTTAAAATAATTTCCAATGGAAACATCCTGTTTGTCATAATCATTATCATTAATTTTATCATTACATATAATATCAAATTCTTTTTTTGATATCGTCGCCTTTTCTGGTTCATTTTCAAACATCCATATAGCAATATCCCTTGATATATTGTGTATCTTCTCTTTTATCTTACTTATTCTATGCCTATCACCAAAGCTCTTTTTATCTATACATCTATCATATATTCCGCCATTATCAAGTGAAAATATTTTATCATATACATCTACAATTGTTCCCTCCGAATCGACTGATATATTTAATGCTAGTATCATATATAATATCAACGGAATTCCAAAGATATCTTTCTTAGCAACTATATTCTTAATCGTATTATCACTTATATAACTTCTATTTTTTTTTACATATTTTTTACAAAATAACTTTATCTGACTTTTATCAAACGGTTGCAATTTTATATAATCACATAGCATATTCTTATCATTTTCTATATAATTCTCTCTACATGTCATTATCAAAGAAAATCTACATAAATTTGTAATTTTTTTTAATCCACGATATATATAGTCAAGAATTTCTATTCTATTTTCATTTACGTTTATTTCATCAAACCCATCTAATATTAATGTTTTACCATTCAATTCTTCATATGTAAGATTTAATTCCTTTAAAATATTATTGATAACAGTTTCTTCTAAAATTTGATTTTTTTTACACCAATCTATTTTTTCTAAATCCGAAGCAAAACTATAAACATATATGTCATCAATACAATTATAATATTTATTAAGTATCCAAGTGATTAATGTACTTTTTCCTACTCCTGGTTGTCCCATAACCAGAAGCATCTTATTATCATTACTTTCAAATATATATTCATTCAATAAATTCTTCAAATCACAGCTAATATCAAAATTATTCTTCCATATATAATGCGGCAAAAATTCATCTGTATACATCTCCTTTAATTTTATATTAATTCCTCTATTCTCATCTCTTTTATTATAGTCATTAAGAAACATATTTTTATTCCACACATCTGCATATTGCTTGTTTCTGCTGTTATTTTTCTTTAATAGCTTATTTTCATCTAATACATTATCTTTCTTTAACTGCTTCATTAATATTTCAAAATTTTTCCTATTGCGTACATCTGACCACTCTATATTTTTACTCATATTAATTAATATATTATTACACAGCTTTTGATCCTCACTTATTTTATCATCCAATTTCTCCGCAAATATTTCTGCGCTTAGATTTTCTTGTCTACATTCTTTTAAGCCTTTCTGAATTGATTGAATATATTCATTATATTCTCCAAATTCACATTTTGTATTTTTACGTATACTTTCAGCTATCTCATACACTCTTTCAATATCTGTGCTATATTTCTTTCCAAGCATTTCTTTTATAACTTCGACCATTAAGTTATAATATCTTCCCTTTATCGAATTTGGTTCTTTTTGTACATATTCCTTTACACACTTTTTTAATTCATCTGCTGTATCCTGAAATAATAATGAGGCCAATTCTCCATACCCCCATTTAATAACTTTATCTACTATTTCCATATATTTACACCTCTTTGAATATTTATCCTCATTTTAATAGCATACTAATCAAACATTATTTCATCTATAATCTTGAGTTTACCATCCTCAAACTTTATAACTTTATATTCATTTTCAAGCTCATTAATTGTGTCTCTTATATGCTTTTTAGACCATCCAAGATTTAAATAATTATTTACTAAAACTTCCCACACCAAAACGATGTGTTGAACCTTGAAAATTCAATATTTCAGCCTATAAAAAAGCATAAATCTTTTCCATTTGGTATAATGGAATTGACGAAAAACCAACAAACCAAGGAGAATTTATGCCATGTCAAGTATATAACACAGTCAATTCGATGAGAAAGCCTTAATTGACTGTGTTCAAAGATTTTTTCCAAACATCATGCTGGCAAGCTTCTTGCCAGCATGCAATGAAATGAAAGAAAAAGGTGTTTCGCCTGTTTCTCTGCTTCGGTACAAACCTAGCAACATTTTTTTCGGAAGAATTATGTACATGCAACAACAGACTAAATTTTTTGAAGAAGCATTTTCTAAGAACACTTTTTACCTTTTCCTTAATTCTACAAAAACAAACTGGCTACGTTTTACTTTTCTTCTTACAGTCAACATCGTCAATAATGACATCTATCATTTGTTCTCCATCAACATGTCCTATATCAAAATTCAATTCATTATACTTTCCATTTAAATTAAATAATACATATGTATTATAGCAGAGATTAGTGAATCCATTTGTTCTTTTTTCCCCAGCCATTTCAAATGATTTTCCAGATTTACATTCTACATAATTGACTTTATCTAATATTTCATAGGGTTTACATAATTCTATAAAATTCCCTGTAGTTTTCGTTTGCTCAACCACAGGATTATCTATTTTCTCTTCGTTCGTTGTAGTTTCATTTGATATTGCTTTATTTTTTCTATCTAACTCTGTTTTTAATTTTTCTTTTTCACTTGTTATTTCATTTAACTTATCATTTAGACTATAATTTTCCTCCTCTAACTCCGTCATTTCATTAGATATCTGATCTACAATCTCACTATACTTCATATTATTGTCTACATTTTCAAAATTATTTGAAAGTATTTCCACCGCTTTTTTTCATAATTTCCCTTTATATATATATTTCCTACATACGCAGCAATAATTGTACCTGTAGCTGTAATAACTGCACTTATAATTGCACTTTTTATGTTATCTGTCATAACTCGTTTCTCTATTATACAGTAATACCATACTATTCATATCGCTCTTTGGTGTATAGCTGCACAACTTTAAAAACACATCATCTATTATCACTATTTTGTCCATCCTATCATCAGCATATCATCAACAATAGTTCAATTAAACTTTTAATATATAATCAGCTTTGTACATATAGTCTTTCAATTCCTCTTAGTTCCAACTCATCTTTTAATGGAATTATTGGTGTATATAATTTTGTATATGCCTCCCCTATCACACCAGAAAACAATATAAACTCAGCTCTATCTTCTTCTCTTCCCATTGCATTAACATGATTCATAGCTATACCTGGATATTTCTCTATATAATATATTTTCTTTATACCATAATCATTAGCTAACATAGTACAGTTTTCACATGAACTTGATGTCGTAAAAAGATAGCCACCCATTGCTTTTTCTCTATTGCTATCTATAAATGCTTTCGCTTCACCATGTATTGCCCTGGAATGTATTGGATTATTCTTATGTTCAATTCTATTATATATGGTTTTAAAACAATAACATGATGGAACACCGCACATTATTTCTTTCTTATCCATTTCGCTTATATTATATCTATTCATTTCCTTATAAAAACTACCTACATAATCTAACTCATAATCACTATATGTAACACATTCTTTTTTAGGGTCTGTTTTTTTATCTTCAGCCTCTTGTTTAAAATCATCTATACTCCTATAGATACATGGTACTTTACTTTTAGCATGTACATCATTCCATCCAACTGATAATATATTATAATTCTTATCTGTAACCACAGCACCTACTTTTCTTGATATACATCCTGAATTAACTTTTACATTAAATGCTATTTGCATGCATTTTTCAATATTAGTTGGTGGTACAAGTCCCGGATGCATAATAAGGCTTACATATTTAATTATGTTATATTTGAGACGATTATAAGATTCTCTATTCCCTGTTGATTCGCCACTATTATGTTTAAGCAAAACATCAGCATTCTGAATCGAATTCTGTATATCTTGCAAATATATTGAATATAGATTTGATAACAAGCAATACACCCTTATAGGATTTTCTAAAATACTAATATAAAAATTGAATTCATTGTTTAATATTCCCGCTTTCTCAAAATAAGAATCATATCTTATATTATGCAAATCAGGACATAACCTTTCTCTATTCCATCTCGTATCTTTATCATCTGAATATATATCAAGTTTATCATATAAATAATTCATATATTCTGAAGCACTTTTTAGACTTTTAATATAATTTATCACTTTATAATCCACTTTATATCCAGGTATATTTATATCTCTTCCAAAAGCATTTAACAAAATATCCACAAATTTTTTGAATCCGTTTTTTATCTGCTCTGGCTGTTCATATAATTTTGTATAATAATTTTTATTATATCTCTCATCGCCATATACATTTTTATCAACACTATTATCTAGCATTCCAAATGTATAATATGCCGAATATCGATCCTTTAAAAAACTAAACTCGTATGGATTTTTAAGTGAATCTATTACTATTCTTACTGGAACAGATTTTTCACTAAATATAGGTGCCCTTCTTATTTTTATAAATGTATTAATTCTTTTTACAAGACTATAGAAATTATCAAATTTTTCTCCATTCTGTACATCAACAAGCACTTTTTTCCACTTACTTCGATCTAATGTACCAAAAAAGCGAATTTCATTTCCATATCTTTGAAATACTTCAATATAATTATCCCCAAGGACCTTCCTTATATACTGTCCAACACATGGTAAAATATATTTTGTATATACATATAGTGACATATCATCACTATCAGCAGCAAACACCCTTTTTTCCTTTAATGAACCAATAAATTCCCCCAGCTTATCATTAAGTTCTTTAATTCTATCTAGCATCGTTCTGCCATTTTCATCATAATTTTCAAATTCATCCAATTCTATTTCTATTTTTTTCTTATATTCATCAGCATCTATTTGATACGTTTCTTGTCCTCCTTTAATTTCATCTTCCAATTCCTCTATTTTTTTTAAAATAAGCTCACCTACTTCTTTTTCCGCTATTTTATTTTCAAGAAACGACTCAAAATCCTCACTTGGATTTATCTTTTTCAAGTCTTCAATAAAATATCCAAAGCTCTCAGTATTCTCCAATATATATGTTATTATCACATCTCTTGCTTTTATAATATCAAATTTTTTCCAGTTATATTTAGCATACTCACAAATATGATTATATTCATTTTTCTTGCATACATCATTTTTATCAATATTAGACAAATATTTTTTTAATGTATCTAATTCATCACAGCTATAATTTTTTGAAAGACACTCTTCCATATTTCTTATTATACCACCGTTAGAACCTGTTAATCCTATTATAATAAACTCTGCTCTTTCATTAAACATCTTTATAATAGTTTGCCTTTTTAACTTATCTGACAAATTCTCATTTAATATTTTACTAGTGTTATTCATAAATTTTTCTCCTCTGCTTATAAAAATTTATTTCATTTTGTCTACGAATACTTTTTCTATAACTTTTATAACTGTCGGACATAAAATATATATGCAAAAAACAGCTACTGAACCCACAATAGTTTTTTCGTTAACTCCATCATTTTTATATACGTTATAAATTATAATAATAGCCACTATAGCTAATAATATTCCTATTATCTTATATATATGTTTCTTTATATACTGCATAATTTTATACCTGAATGGTAAAAATTCCTGCTTAGCTTCTATATATCTATTTACTATATCTATGCTATCTAGCATTTCCTCCTCATATATAATTCGTATTTTTCTTACATGCGTTTTTAAAAACTTTGTCAGTAATTCTTTTTTCTCAATTTCATACTCTTCATCACTATACGTACTATTATTTTCTAAACTATAATACTCCTCCTTCTCTTTATCATTAATATTATCCAGTATATAATTTTGCAAACCATACTTATCTCTATCTTTAAGTTTATCAGCTATTTCTTCTAAAACACCAACTTTATTTCTTTTTAGCCATGAATTATGTCTATATATTGTATTATCAAGTATATCCCATCTTCCTGATGTATTGTCTGATATCTTAGTTGCCGCTGAGTTCATATGATTAAATGTTACTGTAACAAATGCATTATATTTAATTTTTCCTGATACGTTCTGTTCTATATCAAATCTCAGCTTTTTATTAGTTGGATTATTATATGGTATTAACAACTGACCTTCCCATCCAGGATCTAATGTCGTTGATATGTGTCCAAAACCCACAGAGGTATTTCTTAACTTTGAATCAAAATTTCCTGTTATATTATCCGAAACAGCTATTGCTTCTCTTGTTCTTATAAGTACTGTATCATTTCTATCAATCATAACATAAACACTATTATTTTCTTTTATCAAAGGTAACAATCTTTTTTTCTTTGTAGAATATACAAAATACGTGGGAGTAAGGTTATATCCTGATGGCTGAAGATTTTCTTCATTAAACGGAGCAATAAATATAGCACCTTTATTCATTGCTTCCATAATATCTCTATTACTTAAAACTGCCCTCATTCTTAAATCATCTTCATAATTCATACATTATCCTCCTGTTTAAATTTGATACCCTTAACATATCCATATATTAATTTACACATAGAAAAACTTCCTAATTGTGCTTACATAATATACACATACCTTACTATCAACTATTTTGTCTTTTTCTTATGCAATAATATATTTTTAATACATACACTTGTCACATTTTTTTACATTTTCACCCATACACTTATATCTATTTTTTACCATTAAAACAGCAACAAGCCACCCGAACCCTAACGATTCGAATGGCTTGTAATCCCTATATCTATATATTATGTATTGCCTCCATGCAATCATCAGGATTCATCATAAATCCTATCTCTTATTATCTTGTTTATAGTATAAACTTTACATATTCCTTATGCAATAACATATTTTATAAATATTAAAATTCTCCTGCTTATATAATGTGCAAAATACTATTCAACATATGTTAGCCTTAATGTATCACTAACATAATTCTATAACAATAACATCTGCAAAAACAAACTATAAATTGCAAAAAAAGACTATATTTTACAAATTTCAATCTCATTCTTCATCCTCTGGTTCTACAATTTCATTATCATATTTCTTCTTATACTCGAATAATGTTCTGTAAAGACATATTCTTGATAATACTAAATTCTTTCTAAAGCTTGTCCCAATAATCTAACCGTATGTCTATTTCTAATAAATTATTTTCAATTTTAGTTAAATCGCCGTCATTAAAATAATATTATAATAATTTTATATTTGCTAACAATAAAGCCTTTAGAGTATAATAACTTTAAAGGTTTTATTTATTGGAAATTAAATATTATTTTATGTATTGTGGAGAGTTAATTATGTATTTAAAAGAATTGGAAGTATCAAATTTTAAAATGTTTGATAATATTAAATTAGAGTTTGAACCAGGATTTAATATTTTGTTAGGTGATAATGGAGTCGGAAAAACAACTATTTTGGAGGCTGCTTCTGTGGCTATTTCAGGCTTTCTGACAGGAATGGAGGATGTTCCAGCAAGAAATATATATAAACAGGATGTAAGATATAAAATCATCAAAGATAATATGGGAATTCCGAATAAAATATACAATACAGAATCAACACAAATACGTTGTCTTATGGAATATAAGGGGATTGGTTATGAGTGGATAAGAGCTAAGAAGAATTCAAGCAGCTCAAGTAAAACTACTATGACACCTAAAGATATACAGCATGTCTCACAAAGATTGATTAATTCAATGGATGAGGTTCTTCCATTAATAAGCTATCAAGGGGCAGCAAGACATTGGATCACAGCACGAGCAGATGCCGATGTAAAAAAAATCAAGCAGCTGTATGACAGGAGATGTGGTTATTTAGGATGTCTTGATAGAAAGCTTAATCTTAATTCGGTATATGACTGGTGTATGCAGATGGAATGGAATACTATGAAATTGCATAAAGAACCACATAACTATAAAGTCTTTATGAAAATAATCTCTGATTTTATGTGTTATATGAATGATGGTGCAGAAAGTGAAGTTATATATGATGTTAATTCACGCAAATTATTATATGTTGAGAAAGGTGATTGTAAAGAAATAGAGGATTTAAGTGCAGGTTATCAATCAATATTAAGTCTTATCATTGATCTGGCATATCGTATTGCAGTGTTAAATCCAGATATTGGAGATAATATGTTAGAAGTTGAAGGCATTGTGCTTATTGATGAAATAGATTCGAATTTACACCCTAAATGGCAATGGAAAATTGTTGATGCGATAACCAAAATTTTTCCGAAGGTTCAGTTTATAGCAGCAACACATTCTCCCATTATTGTTTCATCCTGTAAGAATGCTAATATAATAAGTATTGGCAATGGTGAAATTGATTATATCGCAGATAGTTATGCATATTCAGTTAATGAAATATTGAGGGATATGCTAGGTTATCATATGCAGCCTGCGATAGTAGAGGATTTAATAGAAAAATTTGAACATGGATTAGATGAAGAAAATTATAACGAATCGTATAAGGCATTAAAGAAGTTAGAAAAGTTATTAGGAAGTGAACATGCAAAAATAATAGCATTAAAATCAGAGTACAGGTCAGAAGTAGGTGATGACGATGATATACATTAGAAAAAGAAAGACACCACTATTAATAAGAACAGCATCTGATAATATAAAAAAAAATCCGATTTATGGTTATAGTACTATAAGTCTCCCATATAATACACTTAAACTTAGAGAATTATTTGATATGATGCCAAAAGATGACATTAGAGAAAATTTGTTTAAGGAACAGCATGGTATATGTGCATATTGCATGAGAAGAATTGAACCTAATGCGTTAAGCATGAAGATAGAACATTACAAACCATTATCTAAAGATAAAAATGCTTCATTGGATTATCAAAATTATCTTGGCGTGTGCTATGGTGGTGAAAAGGAAACTGATGATAGAAAAAAAATCTTGTGTTGTGATGCTTCAAGAGGCGAGGATGATTTAACTATTAATCCATGGGATTTAAGACAAATGGAAGCAATCGGATATCGTAAAAGTGGAGAAATATATGTACGTGAAAATATGGGACTAACTGCAAAAACTGTTGTTGATATACAGAAAAATATAGATAATGTGTTATGCTTGAATGGACACATGGACAGCCAACGAAGAATAATAAAAGACACATCTACCAAAATAGTGGCAGCACGTAGAAGTATGTATGATAGTGTTAGCACAGAATTTGCAAGATGGGAAAAAAGAAAATGTTTAACATCATCTTTTTTACAGTCTAAAATAGATAGTTTGGAAAATCAATTGAAATTTGACAATATCGCACAACCATTTATTGGTGTAAAATTATATAGATATAGAAAAAAACGTGATTCATTAATACGTCAACATAAGTAAAAAATATGCTTGAAATTTATATGTAAACGCCCATCTAATATCCCTTGACTTTTAAAAGACCGCTAACCACGGTCTTTTTTTCTGATATATGCTGGCAACTTTGGTGATCATGAAAGAAGGTCTTCCAGAAATGAGCTGTCTGTATCACCCATATGTGCAAGTATCTTGGTAAGCAGATATTCAAAGTACTCATAAGGCTTTAAGTTATTAGCTTTGGTTGTCTCTGCTCTGCTATGCTGTATATTATTGATGAGGATTATAACAAATTGGTTGTGTATATCATTTCTTCTTGTATATGTAGAAGTTTCATATTGCACGTTTCGATGATTTGTTAGCCATTGGCACTTCACCATCTAATTCTTTTATATCCTGCATTTAGTGGATAACTCATGTATTTGTTGTCTTGATTATGGTCTTTAAAACTTTTAAGTCCATCTATTTCTCTCCGAATATCCGGATTTGAACAACCTGTAATTCTTTCTTGTGTCCATATATTATGTATTGCCTCCCTGTAATCATCATTTCATTATTCATCGTAAATCAAATTCATAAATATATACTTAATATATTGCTCATACAATATCAGAAGCATAATGTTTGTGTATATTTCCATAATACAACATTATATTCACAGCTTATTAACATATATTCTAAAATTGCTTAAAATACATTATACCAAAAATATTATACAAGGAGATTTTATAATGATTAATTCACATCAACTTATGGAAAACTATATTGAACACTGTGAGGCAAACAAACGTCTTGACAAGAAAACTCTGAAAGCTTATAGAATTGATTTAAAACAGTTTTCTGAATATTTACCTGTTACTGTTATTTCTGATATAACCCCTGAGCTTATTGAGAATTATATTGCCATGCTCAATAAAAAATACCAATCTAAAACTGTAAAACGAAAAATTGCTTCTATCAAGGCTTTTTTTCATTTTTTAGAATATAAAGACCTATTAAATGTAAATCCATTTAATAAATTACAAATCCACTTCCGCGAACCTGTAAAATTACCACGCACTATTCCTCTACATACTATAGAAATATTTCTCTCAACTATCTATTCGTATCAAAAAAATGCAAAAACACTCTACCAGCGCCGTAACGCACTACGGGATGTGGCTGTTATAGAATTGCTTTTCAGTTCCGGAATACGTATATCTGAGTTATGTGCATTACAACCTCAGCACATTAATTTATATGATGGCACTATTCTTATTCACGGAAAAGGAAATAAAGAACGGCGTATACAAATTGCCAATTACTCTGTGTTGCGCATTCTGAATGAATACTACGATGAATTCTATAGCAAAATACAAAGCTGCAGTTATTTTTTCGTGAATCAGAAAGGAACCCCATTATCCGATCAGACCGTCCGGAGAACAATCAACAAATATGCTGACCTGGCTGCTATTAATCTACACATTACTCCACATATGTTCCGCCATACATTTGCAACGTCTTTACTTGAAGCTGATGTTGATATCCGCTATATCCAAGAAATGCTAGGTCATAGTTCTATCAACATAACAGAAATTTATACACATGTCGCCGTTGCTAAACAACGGGATATTCTTTTAAATAAACATCCAAGGAAGGATTTTAATATATAAATTAAATACTATATTTGTGCATTTTCGCAACTCATTTTATACGCATGAAATGGGTTGATTTTTTATTGATAATAGAAGATTATCCTTCGTTTTAGTAGATTGTTTATTTTGTGAACGGTAAACATATAGGTTGTAAAAAACTTTTAGTTATGGAGTGAAATACTATTATGAAAAAATTCAATATATTAATTGCACATGTTTCATATCAAGCAGCATCAGGTAGTTTCATTAAATTATTACGCAATTCTTCCAAATTTTATTTTTACATTGTAGGGTGTGATAATATAGAAAAAGGATTTTCTAGTGGAAGTTTGCTTGTTGACAAATTTTATCATATTAACGAAGATAATTCTGAAACTTATATAGATGCTATTAAAAAAATTATACATGATGAAAAAATAAATGTAATTATTTCTGCTGAAGAAGATGATTTACTCAAATTCAAATATTATCAAATCAGCCAAGCAATATATAAATTTATTCCACAAAAAGAAATTTTTAATATATTTAAAGATAAATATTTAGCAACACAAAAAATTAGTGAATATGGAATATATGTTCCCTATAACATTATGAATTATAATGAGTTTCTTCATACTAACAGCACAAAATTAATTAAAAGGAAAAGAATTTCTTGTTGTAGTAGAGGTATTACAGTTTTTGATAGAAACGAAATCAACGAGAATTATATATTTTTTTCAAATGAATACATAACGCAAGAATTTATAAATGGAGCATTATACACTGTAGATGTATTTTGCGATAAAAATGGACACCCCCGCTCTATTATTCCTCGAAGAGATATAGCAATTAAGGATGGAACAACTTTTAAATGTAAAATAGAATACCGACAAGAAATAATTGATATATGCAAAAAAATTTATAGTATATATTGTATTCCAGGATTATCAAATGTCCAGTTTATAGTTGATGATAAACCTTATTTTATAGAACTTAATCCAAGAGCGGCCGCCACAATGATTGCATCTGCATTGTTATCTTTAAACTATATGGATTTGTATATATCGCATTTTTTATTAAATGAAAATTTGCCAACATATAATGAAATAATGAATTCTGTAAAATGGGGGAGCATTATTTCGCGTTATTATGAAGAAACTATTTTTATACCGGGAGATGAATAAAATGGAACTAAATGAAATTATGAACATACTTGATTGGTTTGAACCTCAGAAATTCAATTATACAATTTGGATATTAGCAAATGTTAATGATACTATTCAAAATGAAGAAGCGTTCATTCATCATGCTAATTTTTCTGAATTTTTTTCAAAAGCAGAATTCGCATGTATTGCCTCAACAATAACTGAACTTTTTGGATACGTTAGAATATTTTATTCAGAAACTGAATTTATGCAATATGTTTTAAATAGTATTAAGACACTGTGCACGAAAGATATTATTATATTTAATTTTACAAGAGATGGTGTTTCAGAAGGTAAAAAATCATTAATTCCGGCATTTTGTGATTTATATGGTTTAAAATATGTAAGTTCAAATGCATTTGTAATTTCTTTGTTACGTAACAAATTTGTATATACTCAATATTTAGGTTCTTTAGACATAAAAGTTCCTTTTACAATTTGTAGCAAAATAATTACTTATAATTTATTTTGTAGACTAAAAAACAAAAAATTAATTATTAAAAACATCTTTGAATCTGCAAGTATAGGACTAGATGAAACCAATGTAATTGATTTTTCAGACTATGATATTATGACTAGAGAAATCGAAAGATTTCATAGGAAAATGCAAAGTGATAATTTATTAATTCAAGAATATATTCATGGAACTGAATGTGAAGTATTTGTAATTAGATATGGCAATAAATTATATTCATTCACTCCAATAAGAATTAATATAAACAACTCATCTATTATTACAACACGCATATCTGATGAGTATGATTACACATTTTCTCCGCTAGATGAATGTTTTTCTCATCAGATATGCAATTCAATTCAAAAATCTGCTGAAATGGCAGCCGATTTACTGAATATAAAAAATTATGCACGTTTTGATTATAGAGTAAAAAAGAATGGAGAATTTTTTTTAATAGATATTGCAGGTAGTCCATACTTAACAAGACATAGTTCTATTGAATATTTATTCACTCAATTGCTTGGGTTAAAATATTCAGATATTTTCTTGCTAATTGCAGCTATAACTGTTGCAAATTATTCCCATGAAGTGAATTGCAAATCAGATAATGGCAAGCCTCTAGAAGAATAAAGTTTCTTATCTGATTGTGCATATTGTAACATATTTATTCCATATTTTTCAATATCGAGAGAAATTTTTCCTTTTACTATATTTCGTGCAGCTTGTACTCGTAAATCCATTTTTTCAGTATTATGAAATATTGAAGGGTAAAATGCGTTTAGCAAATTAACAATTTGCGAGCACTTTTTCCAATTATGATGCATCAAATTTAAATAAAATTCGTACCATGCAAAGTGATATCTATAAAAGTCATTTATTTTTACATCTTCTATTGCTGATACATCTTTACACCCTAAGGAGGTTTCTAATTGTTGTTTTGTATATAGATATTTATCTTCTTTACCGGCATATAAATTCAACGAAGCAATGTTAGTCAAAATAACATGATTCATTCCACAAGGTTTAGAAGTTACCAGTTTTTCTAGTTTTTCAGAAGTGCTAACAGCTTTATTCTGAACTTCTAATAATGTATTATCTTTATTAGATTCAAAATATAAGAATTCTGCTATGTATAAATTATTATATATTTTTTCTTCTTGCGGAATCTCTAATTGAAATTCTTTTATAGTAGTTATTGCTTGTGTACAATTATTTATAGCTGGTGAATATTTTTGAAGTGCAATTTCATTTCCTGCTTTTGAAGCTAAAGCAATAGCATATTCATCCCAAATCTTATTATCCTTAAAATACGCAACGGCTTGTTCATAATACACTCTTGCTTGTGATGGTACTGCAAATAAAAAAGCTTTTCTATTAAAAACATTTATAATATATTCTGAAAAACTTTTTTTAATAAAATGGTCATTAATATAATTTGTTAATAGTAAACTAGTATCATATAATTTACAAAACCCTTCCTTATCGTTTAAGGTATCTAATTCATAAGGTGCTAATTCAAAAATAATTCTTAGTGATAGTATCTTTTCATCTTTGTTTTTAGGAGCAAAGTCTTTACTTAAAAATATTTTTTGTCCTAAATATGTATGCAATTCCTGAGCTACTTCATTAAGTAAAGCCGGTGTCAATATATGTCCTATATAACCACTTTTAAACATTAATCTACGTAATTCTGCCGCAAGTACAATATTTATTTCTGAATAATCAATATTTTCAAGAATTTCTAAAGTCTTTTGATAATAGCCTTGATAATGATTAATATACGCTATACATATATTGTTAAAAAGTTCTTCATAAAGTTCATTAGTATTATTTTCTTTAAAGAAAGATATGATTTTGTCTCTTTGCAAAACATCGTTTAACATAAAACTTTTGGATATACCAAGCATAATTAAAGCAAAAACATTCTTGTTAATAGCATCATAATATCTAAATAAATATTGTGAGCGTTCAAAATATTCATCTTCTGCAACTTCTGATAAATATATATAATACTCAAGTGTTTTCTGTTTATATGTTTTTTTTGCTATATTATATAAGTATTTTTTTTCTTCTTTAGAAATAAACGAATAATTAATTATTTTATGCAATTGAGAAACTGATTCTTCTATAAATTTTTCGTTTAAGGCACAATAAAACCCATTTTGTACACTTTGTTCATTTATACTATTTATATAACTTATCATATTAGTTGTAAGCATTTGTATACTCATAGATGATGTTAAAAGTATAGATTTCAATTCTTCTCTAGATAAATTATATTTTTCTCCGGAACGAATATAATAATTCAATTTTGTATCTATAATTTCTTCAATTGAATTAGAAGTTTTATCATTACTTAAAATTAATTTTGCATAATTATTGACTAAATTGAGATTAGTACCACAAAGCTTATATATTTGAGTTAATTTCGTATTCGTAATTTGTGCAGCTGTATAACCACACACATTTATTAAATAATTATAAATATCTATTCTATTATAATCCTTAAATATTACGTTTTCGACATTGTATTTACCATTAAAGTAATCGTCATTACTTGTTATAATTATTGTTATCTTTTTGTTAATTTTTTCTTCAATAAATTCCTTGTTACACAACAAAATATTAATAAAATCTCTACTTTCCGGTGGAAGTGTATCATAGTCTATTGCAGAAATTAGTAAATTTTTTTTCAAGGTAAGAGATTTTAAATTAGCTATTATATAATTAATTTTATGAGAATCATTTTTTGTTGGAGATAATGACATGCCTACTAAGCTATTTAACGAAAAGGCAACACTAATTGTATGTGTAGATATGCGTTTACCCTTTCTAATAATTGTATCAGAAAAAATTTTATATATTTCATGTTTTCTTCTTAATTTCTTTTCTAGATTTTCTAACACATATTCCTTACCAGCTCCATTTTTTCCTACAAATTGGAAAGAATTTGACCGAGATTCAATAATTAATTTATAAAGTTCATCACAAAATTTTTCGCGATTTACGCACTCTAATTTTCTCATATCACTATTCCTCAAACATGAAGTCTATAACAAAATATTCAAATTCTATTAAAAAACAATGGATAATCTTCTATTATCATTTATATATTATATCACATATACCATATATTTCAAAATATATGGTAATTTTATTTAGCAAAAAATCATCCTAATTTCTTCTTGGTACTGAAACTTTTATTAAAGAAATTTGTGATGTTGATAATGTTGCGACTGATGCATAAATACGCTCTGATTTCAACGAATTAAATGCTTCTGAAAAGGCTACCAAAAATGCTGAACACTTTGTTCTTTCTTCCACAAATGAATTCCTTGATGATAATCAGGCTGAAATAGCCAAAATAAATCATAAGCGATGGGAAATAGAAGAATCTTTCAGAATCATAAAATCAGAATTTGATTCAAGACCTGTATATCTTCATCGCGATGACTGCATAAAAGCTCATTTTCTTACATACTTTATTTTACTTATGATTTACAGGATATTTGAAAAACAGCTTGATAACAGCTTTACATATGCACAAATCATAAATATCCTATGTAAAATAAATAACAAGAAAGCTGGTGAATATGGCTATATACCTAACTATACAAGAGCTGAACTTGCAGATGCATTACATGATAATGCAGGATTCAGAACTAGTAACTAACTCACAACAACTGGAGTAATCAGAAGTCCCAAAGGATTATAAGTATTATGCAAACATTACGCTTTTCACAAAAAAGATTTTAAAAACTGCAAACACAGTAACTGTCAACATTTACATCATTTTTTCACTTAAAAAATGTCAATGATAAGTATATACTCATTGTATTGTTTATACAGTAATGAAGAAGTAATATTTTACAAAGAAGATTCGCAATATTTTTATTTATGTATTATTGATATATCCTCTCCTTCCCATTTCCCAAGAATAGACTTTAAGCTTTCCACTGACATCACATACTGCTTCTCCAAGTTTTATGTCTTCTTTTCTATTTATGTCACTCAAATACCATTCTCCATTAACCATATAAATTTTGTATATTTTATTTTTATATACAACCTGATCGCTCACGGCTATCCTGTTTCCATCTGAATCAAAATACTTCGTATATTTAATCTTATTGTATTCACATCTATTCTTATTCTTTTTATATATTGTCTCAACAAAATCCCATAAACTTGCTACAATAACAAATAAATATATATATACATTCATATCTTGTATAACATTTTGCCCCTTTAAACACAATAAAATATCTTGTATAAGTTTTAAATTTATAACACTATAAAATAATATTTCTACAATTACATCAATTGTGTACCAAACTGGAAACCAATCTTTTTCTTTTATATAATTTATTTCATCTAATACTATATAAATAAAATTTCTAATTATAACAGAATATAAAATATATATTATAATAATTATATGCGTAAATGAAGATAAAAAGTTACTTAACTCACTTGGAAATAAAATTTGTATTTTATCACAGTTAGTAAGTACACTTTTAAAATTACATTTTTCCAATAAATATATAGCACATACAAAAATAATGGATATTCTTTTTAATAAACCAACAATTTTCCAATCGGCATTTACATTACCAGTAATTTTCGATGTATCATTATATATTTCTTTTATAGTATTATATATTGACATATATTTTTATACCCCTTTTCTTTCTGCTCAGTCGTCTTTCTGAACTGTACCTATTTATTTAATTAAAGTTTTATCCCTCAAACTCAATCTCCTCATTAACCTTTTCATGAATATTAATCCTATTTTGAACATCTATTTTATTCACAAGCCAGCCATTAAGATAGCAGTTCCTGATAAATTCTTCTATCCGGTTGACACCATACATTTCCTTTAATGTCACAACAACGCCAAAACGCAGTCCAACGCCATCTTTGTAATCCAATCTGTTGTTTGTTTTAATCTCCATTCCCCAGTTTTTATTTCTATATGATCTCTTAGGAATTCTTTTTCTTTTAATAACCTCAGATATATATTTCACATTATCCCATTTACGGAATCTTTCTCGTGCCTCTCCCTCAAGAATAAAGTTTTTCTCACCATCCAATGTTTCATCCAGATTCTGCTTATCTGCGTTTATCTCATTGAGCATTCCATTATCTTTTATTCTGCCAAAATGAAGGTTAAGTTCTGTATTTGTGTAATCAACCCCCTGTGCACGGTCACATATTGGAAAATAACACATTGTTGCCCTTACAAAATACGGATAATAATTATCTTTAAGTGGTATTGGAAAATAGTAATTATATGTATTCCATTTTTCACTGACATCTGTTACCAGAAATTTAATCTCATCATCCTTCGTCTCAACAATATCTTCAATTCTTATAGGTACAATACCATGTCCATAAAGTGCTACCTCTTCAGGTCCAGGTGCTTCATTCCATCCCCTTGCAGCATCTATAATCAAAGCTTTTGCAAGTTCCCTGGTTAACCCTAATATATCTATCAGATATGACAGCTTTCTTGCAATCCATGGTGCTGCAAAGGACGTTCCTGCAACATTAGCCTCTCCCAATGGTTCACATACACGTATATACTGTTCCTCACTACCACCATAATAACTTACATCTGGTTTTGCAAAAAAAGAAAGTGCCAGACCTTTTCTTGAATATCGTGTAGATAATCCACTCTTTGTTACCGCATTTACAACCATACTGTTAATAGAGTCAGCCGGCGAACCTATTTTTACAACATTAGTATTAGGCTTATTAGTTCCTGCTACTACGAATATAACATCATTTTCATACTGTATCTGATCCAGAACCGCTCCCTCTGCTGAAATAAAATTATCATTTATTTCCTGGTTACTTCCCAGTGAAATATTCCATACCTTTATATCTTTATTTTCCTCAACAATACTTTTTATAAATTTTATAATTCTGAATGAAGAGAATTGGGCACCTGCTGCCACGCCAAAATGTCTGACCCTGAAACGCCCACATCCATCATCAAGCCATGGATTCAGCTTTGGTCCGTCTACTATGATTGATGATACAGCTGTTCCATGACGATAATCATCTGAAGAAACTGGAAGTCTGTCATCTATCATTTTGTGGTATTCAACCCACTCACCAAAATATACTCTTTCATCAAACAATGTATCAATAACTCCTATAACTGGTTCATATTTCGGAGCTGGAATCGTTACCTGTTGTTCTTCATACTTATCTATAAAATCTTCTGGCGATAACTCTGAAAGATTTTCCGTTGACATTGCAACCAGATAAGGTGCTTTTTCATATAACAGATTTAATTGGTTTACATCCAGATAAACTGTTCTATTATCTAGCACTCTGGCTGATAAGATATCAATACCGATACTTTTAAATATTTTTTTAATATCTACACCCGTATCGTATATTGTAATAATGCTTTCTTTGTTGTGTTTATCAGCTAATTCAACATCAAAATCTTCGATATATGATACATCTGCTATAATCTGTCTAAACAACGACTTACTTAGATTCAATTCCTTATAATCTATTGCATCAAACGTTTTACGATTATCAAATATTTCCTTAGAAATCGCACCTTCAAAGTATAACCTTAAAATATTCTCAGCCTTGCAGAGCAAGGAAATGCTATTATCTATATCTGATAAATCTAAAAAATATGTTATAATATGCTTTGTTTTATCTGGATTGAATTTAGCACCGACAATCGCATAATTTGATTTTTCCCCTTTGAATATTCCTGAAATTCTGTTCGTTTTAGCCACTATCTTGTTATAGTACACACTCACTAACGCCCCATTAAATGCCTGATTCTCATTTTCCCAGAAATTCTTCAACTGATTCAGTCTTTCTATCAATCGAAGAATATGTACACTTGTAACTGTTACCTTGCTATTCATGGCAGCTCCGCCACCACCACCGTTTTTTGAAGCCTGTTCGAAACGTTTTCCCTTTAATTCCAATACATTATTCATTCCCTTTCTCCTCCATATAAGTAAATTCTCCAATAATTCAATTCCTAATAATTTCAATTTCTACTACAACTCATTTTTAATTATTTTATTCATTCAGCTTTCTTGATACACTACTTTTAGACTCCCCCTTAAGTTTCTCTATTTCACGCACAGAAAACCCCTTTTCATGCAGCCACGAAACATCTTTCTCATCAATATTACCAATCAGATTATTAAACAGCCTTCTAAGATAATCATTTTCTGAATTCACATCACTAAAAGCTAGTGATGTTTTTATTATGTTTTTGAGTTCTCCTGGATATGGTATTTTCTCTGCCACATTCAGTATTTTTCTAAAAAGACGTATATCCTTTGATATTCCTTTGAAATTCCTGACAAATGAATTAAAATAATATTCTGCAACTTCAATTAAATCTTCTTTAGTATAACAATCAAAATTAATAACTGCATCAAATCTTCTCACTAAAGCTTTATCAAAGTTAGAGAACAAGTTTGTTGTTGCAATAATAACAATCTCCTTATTCAAGTCTGTCAGGCGGTCTAATTCTTTTAAAATAACCGATGTTGCTCTCCCCATTTCACGCACATCATTACTATTTATACGATCTAATGCTATAACATCAATTTCATCGAATAATACGACCACCTTATCTGGCTGTGGAAGCTTGTTGATTTCATTGAAAAGTGCTGCAATATTCTTATTAGTCTGTCCAAGCTTACTATCAATAAGATTTTCAAAATCTACATAAAACAATGTTCTGTCAAGTAATCTTGCAACCTGTTTGACAGCTTCAGTTTTTCCACTTCCTGGCATTCCTTCAAATAGAAATTTATTAATCCCAATATTATGATTTACTGCATTAATGATTCCTTTTATATTCTCTGATATTATCGATGGCAGATATAAAGGCTGAACTGTGCTTGTTTCTATTGGTTTTAAATATTCACTTTCAAAATCACTCCCTTGTGGTGTATATAGATTTGATTCAGCAATCAAACTCATAATATATTCAGCAAGCTGATCATCCCCAATACTGTCAAAATATCTTGCAATATTAATAGCTTCATTTCTAAAACCATTCTCATTTCTTTCAACATGATATTTAATCAGATTCAAAACATTTTGCTTTTTCATATTACAGGATTCCTTTCTATATTACAGATAATTTAATATACTTATATTTATTATACTATTGCATATTGGGACAAAAGTCAATATTATGGGACATTTTATTATTTTTATATTTATTCAACATTTTCACAAAATGCTTTCCTACAAATATTGTCTTGTCAATAAGACACTTTTCACTAGAAAATCATATTAATCATCGTTTAACAAAAAATAGCAGATCCTCGTAATTATTTTCATTAATCACAAGAGATTCTGCTACTTTATTTTTCATCAACACAGAAAATAGAATTATATCTCCACATCCTGTATCATAACTGGTTTCTTTTCATTTCTGCATTTCTGTGCCACCGCACATGCATCACCATAGTACGCATCACACACTTCTATTGCCATACGTATCTGATTATTCGGTATTATATACTCTGCATATTCTCTTTCCATATCACTATATGCTGCAAGCATTTCCTCGCTTTCCCTGCTAAGTATATCTTCCATATCTCCTTCAAATGAAAGCATACATACAACATCGCTCTCATTCTCCTTAAATACCTTTATAGCCCTGTGGATTTTATCAAACATTTTCATGCCATGCTCAAGGAATCCATTAACACCTATATAATATAGTATTATCTTCTTATAGCTTCCATCTGGTCTTTCTACCTTTCTTTTCCACGCATCTGGCAGCATGTATATCTTATTATCAGCATTGCTGCCTTTATACCATTTATAACCCTCACCATTTATCTTTGAATTCCATTCATCCCTTGATTCTTCTCCCATGAATTCTGTGAGTTTCTTCACATACAGTTCCTTCATTGCTTCTGACTGGACTATTGTTTCGTCAGCATATATAACCCCTGGAACTGTAACATATGCTTCCATGCTGCGATATGCCCTCATATCATTAGGATCTATCTCATCAGTCATAAAATATGGTATATACGTAAGTTTATCTGTATATAAAGCAAGTTTTTTAGCATAATAATCTGGATGCACAGTACCTGACATATTGCTCTCATCATACGGATTCTGAATTATGATTTCATCTGGCGCATCTTCCTTATAATCATATTCTTTATATGATATAACATTGATGTAATCTGGATACATATCTGTATCTATATATGGTTCAATAGTTCCATCATAATTCTTATAATAATATGGAACAGGAACCACATTTACTTCTATATCTTCTCTATCATTATACTCATGCCATAGTCCATCAAGCATATGCCAGCAGCATGCCTTATATGGCATAAATACTATCTTTTTTTTGTTTTTATTATTATCCTTTGCAAGTTTTCTGGCTATCTGTCTTTTCATTCTATTAGCTTCTATCAGTTCCTTATATACCTGATACTCACTATATGATGTATCATGATATCCCCATAAGTCAGCATATTTTCTTTCTTTTAATATGTCTACCTGCCTCATATAAAAAGGATAATCATGTGAATCCCATGTATGCACAAGTCTCATATAATCACCATATTTCTTTTTTAATATAGCATCATATGCATATGGAACCGGTATATCTATATTCTCAAAAGGAAGCCTCACCGACTTCTGGTAATATTCTTTAGGGAACCTATAGCTTCTGTTGTCAACCCACAATGTCATTATAGTTACATATTCTGCTTCTTCCTCCGTATACAACGAACACAGCTGATCCACTAAAACATTCATCTGCTGGACTATATCTTTACTTCTATCTATAGTTACTGCACATAGCTGTTCAACATTCTGGATATTTTTCTCATATACTGACAACATTTCTTCTGTAGGTTTCTCTCCAAGATTATTCAGCTCACGTCCATATCTTGCAACATCGTTTACTATTTTGATAATTTCACACTGAAAGTCGTCATCATCCTTATTGGGTGCAATAAAATCAAGTGGAAATATATCTATCCCCACTATAAAAGGAAAACCGTTATACTTATGTAGATATTCTTTATCGAATCTTATTTCCCTGCTGTTGATTATTCTGGTCAGCATATTATCGTTATCTTTATCACTACTTATATTAAACAATTGATAACCATCAGGCATTTCTTTTTCTGCAATACGAAGAAATCTGTTATAATCCTGACGTTTCATACATATATCCATATCATCATCCCACGGAATGAATCCATGATGACGTACTGCTCCAAGCATTGTTCCCCACTCAGCGAAATATTGTATATTATATCTGCGGCATAACTCATCAACATCTTTAAGCACCTCAAGCTGTGCTGCCCACGCATGCTTCATATCTGCTGTAACATAGAAGCCATCCCTAACTTCATCTTCAAAAAAGCTTTTATCTATATGCATCTATACACCTCTTATATATATATCCAACAATGGGGTTATCGCAGTAAGAAAACATACACTACATATAGATATCTTAGCATATTGACTAATTTAACTAATCTATATGTGGTATAAACTATTCTTAATGCGACAACCCCATTAAGTCATCATAATAAATATACTAACTAACGATTACTGTAAAAGTGAAACAACACCCTGTGTCTGCTGATTAGCCTGGGCAAGCATAGACTGTCCTGCCTGCTGTAAGATATTATTCTTACTGTACTCAACCATCTCTGATGCCATATCTGTATCACGAATACGTGATTCTGCAGCAGATGTATTCTCGCTTGTAGTGTTAAGGTTATTGATAGTATGCTCAAGTCTGTTCTGGATGGCACCAAGCTTAGCACGCTGATCTGATACTGACTGTATAGCATTCTGAATCTTACTCATTGACTCGCTGGCTGTAGTGTTGGATGTAACTGATAAGCCACTTACACCAATAGAATGTGCATCCATCTTATTAATAGAAATCGTTATTGTCTGACCCTTCATTGAACCAACCTGTATAAACTTACCTTTAAAATTACCATCAAGAAGATTCATTGTATTAAACTGTGTTGTTGAATGAACTCTGTCAATCTCTGAAGTTAACTGATTCATTTCTGCTGCTATAGCATTCCTGTCAGTAGATGTGTTAGTATCGTTAGCTGCCTGTGTTGCTAACTCATTCATTCTCTGTAAGATAGAATGTGTCTCATTGAGTGCACCTTCTGCAACCTGGATAAGCGAAATACCATCCTGTGAATTAGATGCTGCTTTATCAAGTCCTCTGATCTGACTTCTTAACTTCTCTGATATAGATAATCCAGCTGCATCATCCGCTGCTCTGTTAATCCTATAGCCTGAAGAAAGCTTCTCTGTTGATTTAGACATGGAATCCGTAACTATGCCTAACTGTCTATTAGTGTTCATTGCTGAAAGGTTATGCTGTACAACCATATTATTAATCCTCCTTGATTATATATGTCCTATTTTATATTGATTAATTTTATTTAATAATATACCGATGTAATTTATATCGGCATATATATATTTTTTTTAATATCTTTACCCTAATTTATTGAACTTTATATTTATAATTATCCTCTTTTTATTATTACTTTTTTATTATACAATATATTAAAGTCATGGTCAAAAGATATTTTGAATCGACCGCCCTATATTTATACCTATATTACTACATAGCACTACACTATATTATATTACCTAATACCTATAAATAACTAGCATAGAGTACTTAGAGTACTTAGAACACTCACACCACTATATATACTGGAGAACTAATATGAACTATACGAAATCTTCAACTAATCTTACTAATAAAAACAATTCAACTAATCCAGCTGATGACAAAATTTTTTCACATAATAAACTCTGTCAAGAAAGCCACCCATGTATTACTGTTGACTTTGTTGTACCTTATGGTGCTTTTGGTGGAATAGAATCTGTACTTAATGATGTTGCTCTGTATCTGGATAAAATCAATGTTCATGTACGCATAATACAGCTCAGTAAAAGTACTACCAACTGGGTAAATCCACAGATTGAATTCTATATGATATCAACAGATCACCCACTTAGGGATGTAACTGATTATATCCCTATATGTAAGCAATATCTGTCAGAACTTGGTGCACCTGACATTATCATTGCAACACCTTTTCCTATGCTGACTATGATATTAAAGCTGGCACTATTAGAAAACCATATGAACAGCAGAATAGTAAGCTGGCTGCATGCCTCGATTAAAGCTTATGAGGACAATGCCGCCGGTGGAGCAGAATGTCTTACCTATGCTGATCTTGTCCTTGTCTTAAGCCGCAATAATTTCAATATAATTCATACATATGACCAAAAGATTCCTGTCAGGCTCATCCGCAATCCTATAGATATCTCTTCCCTGCACTTTCATAGTGAGTACGATACCAGAAGCAGAAATCTATATTATATAGGCCGACTTTCTCCTGAAAAGAATGTTTCTCTGATTATAAAAGCAATCTCCAACGCAAAAGACTGCTGGAGACTTACAATAATAGGAGAAGGACAAGAAAAGAAAGAATTGACCAAACTTGTATCTACACTCAATCTTAACAACCAGATAACTTTTACAGGCTGGAAAGATAACCCCTGGGATTATGTGCAATCCCCAGCTGCTTTGATACTAGCTTCTGAATATGAAGGTTTTTCGCTTGTTTGCTACGAAGCACTTGCCAGTGGAATACCTGTCATATCTACAAAAGTAGATGGTGTTACTGATATAATATACAACGGTGTTAATGGCTATCTATACGACTCGCAAACAGAGCTTACTGATATACTGGATAATATAGCTCTACATTCTATTCCTAGTTTTAATCCATCAGAATGTAAAACTTCGATTCTGCCATATAACAAACCTGATGTTTTAAAAAGTATATCCGAAAACATTTTATCTGTTTTATAGCAAGTATCATTCCAAAGCAATACATCTTTTGATCTTTGTTTCAGCGTAATAAACATATATAAAGAATAATATAAAAAAGAGCGGATAAACCGCTCTTTTTATTATAGTAGATACAATGATTAGCCGAGAAGTGAAAGAACACCCTGATTCTGCTGATTAGCCTGTGCAAGCATAGACTGTCCAGCCTGCTGAAGGATGTTGTTCTTGCTGTACTCAACCATCTCAGATGCCATATCTGTATCACGGATACGTGATTCAGCTGCTGATGTATTCTCACTTGTTGTATTAAGGTTGTTAATAGTATGCTCAAGTCTGTTCTGAATAGCACCAAGCTTAGATCTCTGATCAGATACTGATGTAATAGCCTTCTGAATAGCGCTCATAGTTATACCAGCCTGACTATTAGACATAACCTTAAGATTATCAGCTGTCAATCCAATACTACTAGCATTCATTTTGCTAATAGAAATACTGATTGTCTGATTCTTTAAAGCACCAACCTGAAGCTTCTTGCTGCTGAATGTTCCATCAAGAAGATTCTGAGTATTGAACTGAGTTGTTGACTGGATTCTGTTAATCTCAGATGTTAACTGCTCCATCTCCTGATTGATAGCTTTTCTATCATCAGATGTGTTAGTATCATTAGCAGCCTGTGTTGCAAGTTCATTCATTCTCTGTAAGATTGAATGTGTTTCATTAAGAGCACCTTCAGCTACCTGAATAAGTGAGATACCATCCTGAGCGTTAGATGCAGCCTTGTTAAGACCTCTGATCTGGCTTCTCATCTTTTCTGAGATTGAAAGACCAGCTGCATCATCACCAGCTCTGTTAATCTTATAACCTGATGATAACTTCTCTGTAGACTTCTGTAATGAGCTTGTTACTACGCCCATCTGTCTGTTTGTGTTCATTGCTGAAAGATTGTGTTGTACTACCATAATAGTTTCCTCCTTGAATTCTTAGTGGCGTCCCTGCCACCCATTGATTTTGTTTCAGGATATTTCCTGTTATTTATTATATCGGACATTAGTCTTTTTACTTTAGTCCGTATATAAACTTATTTTAAAAATTTCTCTACTTTTTACTGTCCATGAACTGTGGCTCTGAGCTTACACGGCTCATATTCTGATAATACTTGTTCGCCATGCTTACGCTCCGCTTGGCAGTCTTAGTTTCCTGCTTGAGTTCACGGAACTTTCTTTCTATCTGTAGCTTGTTTCTTGACTCTTGCGCCTGTATAGTTGCACTTAATGCTGATACTTCTTTTATAAGCTGCTGCAGCCTCTGTATATCTGCCTTATAGTTCTGCTTATACATCTCAACATCTGCTTTAACCCTGTCATATACTAACTGGAAGCCTTCATCAAGTGCATTGAGCATATCTATACACTCTGCTTTATTCTCCATGTTCTTCTGGAACTTATCACCATCAAACTCTCCCGATGTAACAATACGTTCCTGTTCAACATTGTAATCAACTATGTCCTGTAATATCTTTTTCTTCTTTTCAAGACTGCTTGTCATTATCTGAAGATAATTCTCTGTTTCCATAGTCATCCTCAACTTTATAATCTTAAACTACAATACATTGCTTCTTAAATAGTTGTGATATAATAGCTATTTTAAATCAATATATTATTTATTTCCTGCACGCTTCATGACTTCTTTCCATGTATCGCGCATTCCTCTTAGTTCATCTGTCGCCTTTTCAAGAAGCTCAAGGTCTTTCTTCATATTCGCATCAACAAGTAATCCATATATATACTTATAAAGCTTATCGAAATCCTCTGCTACAGGATACTTATGATTAAGTGTAGCCTGAAATTCTTCTATAATCATCTCTGCCTTAACAATATTAGTATGAGCTTTCTCCATGTCCTTTTTTTCTATAGCAACTGCTGCTATATTACAAAACTTAATAGCTCCTTCATAAAGTAAAAGTGTAAGCTCTGCTGGTGATGCAGTTAACACCTTATTACGATTATACTGTTGAGCCATATTCTGATTATATATCATAGCTTATCCTCTCCCGATGTTCATACATCCTTGTATTTATCAATATTGTGTGCATTACATATAATACATATGTTTATCACTTGTGATATGTTAAATTATATGCAATGCAACACAATGTAATATGAACGAATCATTCTAGGTAATATTATACATTAATTACCAATAAATTCAATAATATTATTATATATTTACATATATATTTTCATGTATATTTTTATAATTTTTATATATGATGTTAAGGTTCAAATATATTTGTTTCCAAAGCTTTTATCGATATTATCAGCTTCCAAACAGTCCCGACATAGAAGATGACTGCGAATTAAGCTTAGCAAGTGCTGACTCCATAGCTGAGAACTTACTATAGTAGTAATCTTCCCATGTTGATACCTTTGATTCAGCATCACTTATCTTTGTATTGTATTCTGAATACTGTGTATTCATCTGCTTATCATTGTAAATCGTGTATGCACTGCTTACAGATGATGATGCCATCTTGTTACCAAGATCAGTATATAACTTGGTACATAACTGTGAAAAGAATGAAACTACTGTCTCAGGATCACTTGCAATAGCTGCCCTTAGCTTATCTTCGTTTCCTGATGTAGTTGTATCATCCTTATCACCATCTATATGGTACACACCCTTTTCGTTCTCGCCTGATGCGAAATATCCGAGTGTTGATATACCAAAGCTTGACAGCGCATAGCTCTTGCCATTAATAATAAATGATGATGCCATATCATTCTTTAATGTATTGGCAACACTGTTTAGTGTATCATCTTTTCTAAGAAGCGAATCCTTAATCTTTGTTTCCCACTTCTCAACCTCTTTATCAGACATAGCATCCTTTTCTTCATCTGTTAAAGGCTCATATCCCTTAGAGCTGTCTGCGTTATAAGCCTCATCCATAGACTTGATAAGCTTGTTGTACTCTGTGAACATGTCCTTGATAGACTTGTATATAGCATCTACATCTGTGTCTGTTGTTATAGTAACTGATTCATCGCCCTTTGTTTCTGCTGTAGCCTGGATAGTAAGACCATTAATAGAGAATGTGCTTGTATTGTTAGTAAACTTCGCACCATTAAGCTCTATCTCTGCATCTACTCCTACTATTCGCACTGCACCTACAGAATCTGAATATTCTCCTGCTTTAGCATTGCCATTAGCATCTACCATCTTAGAATACATCTCATAGCTATTCTTAGCTTTAGCCTGATACTGGCTTGTAAGTTTAGCTTTAGTCTCTGCATTTCTACTGTCAACTGTTGCCTGTATATCAGACACACCAGATGCTGAATCTGTCTCTTTCAAAGCTGTTACAGTTGTCTTACCATCTTTTTCTTCTATATTGACATACTGCTTGTTCTTATATTCGGTCATTGTGTCTTTAGCTTCAGTATAGTTCTTGATGTCACTTTCGTAACTGCTTATTGATGTCTTAAGATTGTCATATTTCTTCTTATCCTCTTCACTGAGTTTGGATACATCGAAATTGCCATCATCACCCTTATATGCAGCATTCTGTTCTATAGCCGACAGAGCATCTTTAGCATCTTTTAATAAAAGATTAGCCCTTTCTTCTGGTGTCTTATCTTTATATACTTCTGTATCAGCATCTGATGCAGTATATTTTTTTGTGAAAGAATCTACTATCGAACTAGCTTTAGAATATGTAGCAAGTCTCTCTTTCGCAACTGCATCAAAGTTAGTCTTAGCACTTTCATACGCTGTATTGATGATATCGTCTAACTCTGCTGTGTATGTATCTGTATCTGCATTATAATACTTAGCCCACTTAGCATACTCAGCCTGTGATGTCTTATCATTAGTGTATAATCTAAGATTACGCAGTGAATCCATTCCTGCACTATCGTTAGCTACTAATGCGAAATCTCCATCTTTACCAGATGTCTTGGAACTGATAAAGAATCTCTGGTTGTTCTCATCAAAGCTAGCCTGTACACCAGCATCCTTTAACTTTACAACGAACTGGTTAACAGTCATATCCTCTGTCAGCTCTATATTAGTACTCTTGCCGTCTACTGATAGTGTAACACTTCCCTGTGATGTGCTTCCTGTTATGTCAGACAACTTAGATGAACCTGTAATATTAGCTTTGCCATCCTTCACAGTACCACCTGTAAGGTAACCTGATGATGCAAGCTTCTTTACCTTAAGCTTCTGTGTACCTGCAACCGCACTTGAGCTTGCTGTTACTGTAGCTACCGTTGAGTTAGATACTGTTGACTTCTTAAGGCTGTATGCGTTAGATAATCTTCCTGCTGACAGCTTTCCACTATAGAAGCTATATATACTTGTATTCATAGTCTTCCATTTTTCCTGTTTCCATGAAAGCTTTGTCTGTGCTTTGACAAGATTGTCTTTTTTTAGCTTATATCCTGATACAAGTGCAGATACAAGTGTCTCTGTATCCATACCTGAAACCATACCCGATAATCTGATTGGCATATTATTCCTCCATTCTTATATATTTCTTCATAACATTATGTAATTCTTTATCTCTTCTCATCCACAAGTATACCAGCAAGCTCCCATGCCTTAGCAAGCATCTCAAGTGCCTTTTCTGATGGTATCTCCTTGATAACTTCATCTGTATCCTTATCCTTAATCTTAATCGTAATACGGTTAGTTGGCTCGTTGTATCCGAACTCTGCTACTGTATTATGATTGATAACCTTCTGGATATCTTTAAGCTTCTGCATAGAAGCTTCTTTCTGTTCTTCCTGCTGCTTAAAGCTTGATTGTGCACCACTGTTGCCATTGTTACTGCTGTTGCTGTCTGCATTAGCTCTCTGTGATGTACTCACCTGCATAACTGCAGCTATATGTGCTGCGCTGTTTACTGAATCCTGTGAATTATTAGTTTCTGCTGCTGGTGCTGCACTAACCTTGTTAACCTGTGCAGCCTGCGTTGCGTGGCTCTGATAAGCTGCCTGGCCACTTATCTTCTCAATTCCCATTATCTTTCACCTCCGTGTGCGTATACATATACGAGTGACAGCTTTTCCACATCACCCATACAATCATCGTAAATATATCAAACCTTATACCCTGCTAAGAAATCCTTTTCTTTGCATACTGGTCATTAGTTTCTATTTCTTATATCGGCAATACATGTAAAAATATAATACCAGCCTTTTTATTTGTCCTGCTTCGTAAACAGTTTATTAAGTGCAGCCATATCTATCTTCTGCTCTGCAGCCTCTTTGTTGGCATCTTTTATCTGTACATATACTTCTTTACGATATATAGGAACGGACTTTGGAGCTGTGATGCCAAGCTTTACCTGATCGCCTTTTATCTCGATTACTGTTATCTCAATATCATCATTGATAATGATTGCTTCGTCCTTCTTTCTTGATAATGCCAGCATTCTACTCCCCCTTCCTTTCGTTAAGAATATCATAAATAGGGTATCTGACAGCATAATCCTCATTATCTGCTATAAGCTGGACACCCTTCATAGTGTCAGCATTGATTATGATAGGAGCCTTTAAGTTAATAGTCATCTTTGTAAGATCCTCTGGTACTGTAAGTGTACAGAACACTGCCAGATTGGCTGATTGTATATCCTCACCAAGTGTGTTAAGTATCTCATCCTCCACAACAGGATCATAACCTTTCATGATATACTCCGGCTTCATGACAGGAAGTGCCAATGCTGCCTCATCAAGCGACTGAAGCCACATGATAGCTGCTTCATCTCCCTTTTCTACATCATATATAAGTGTGAATTTCTTGCAATCCTCAAACCCTATTATTCCAAGGTCAAAAGTAACTATTTTATTATCATCAATATCTACAGTGCCAAACCACCTAGTATCAACCTGCATATATACCTCCTTGTTTTTGCGAAGCAAAAATCCGAGCTCCACGCGAGGAGAGGTATTTGCCTCCTTGTTTTTTGCGAAGCAAAAAATGCGACTGCCCTTGCAGGAGCAGAGGTATATTTGCCTCCCCTTGTTTTTATATGCTGAATCTTTCATTTATGGATTCAGCATATTTTTAGCCTATAAAATCCAGCAATGTCTGCTGTACAACCTTACTTGCTGCTGAAAGTGCTGCGTTGTATACAAGCTGTGCTGCTGTATAGTTTACTACCACTTCCTCAAGGTCTATATCTTCGTTCTGTGACTTAAGACTTTTGAAGTTGGTCTTCTGTTCTGTAAGTCTTGTCTTTGTAAGGTCAAGACGCTGAATTCTGTTACCTACATCTGCCTTTGCATTAGATATCTTCTCCTGATATCCCTGCATCTGTCCGATGCCCTTCTCGAAAGCCTTTGTCATCTGATCCTTTGCAAGATTCTTCTGCTTATTTAGTCCTTCGAGCATGTCATCAAGCTTTTTCTGGTCGTCAGTACCTGCATACTTTTCTTCCTTCTTCATGCTCTCGACTTTACTTATCTGATTCTCGATATCTATAGTATTCTGCACAGTTGCCATGATATCATCTACATTTCTGCCAAGATATATATCAAAGCTTTCGTCTGCCTGTGTATTAACCTTAAGCTTCTGTGTAAAGTTTACGTTATATTCAATATCTTCGCTCTTCTTTACATAGCTTATACCTGTAACATTGTCTACACATGTAAAATACATTGTCGGATCCACATCGCCCTTTTTAAAGTTGGACTTTTCATACTGTACTGAAAATGAGTTGTTGGTGTATGTATTGTTGTATACATTCTCACCAAGAAGTACTTCTCCAAGCTGCGAGTTAATAGCTATTTCATCATCGCCAGGTATATAGTTTGAATCTGCTGTAAATGTTATACTCACTGGATTGCCGCTTCCATCATCCAGAGAATCTATAGTCTCACCATTGGCATTTACTATTCCTGTTACATTAGCCGTTCCATCATCATTCTTAGTTACTGTAGCCACATTTCCACTGGCATCTGTAATCTTAAATGTTCCATCAGCATCAACCTCTGAGTAACCCAGCTGTATTCTATGAACTGTAGCCACATTAGGTGTCACTATCTTGCCGTCTGTATCCTTCTTGACATTCAGATTAATGATATCTTCGTTTGTATATGCATTGGTATATACCTTTTTTTCACTGATGCTCTCTCTGTCAAAGCTCTGTGTTATGGTATAATCTGCCTCAGCTGCTTTAACATCTGATGGATATGTGAGCGGTCTGTCTGTAGCAAAGCCTGTAAATACATATCTTCCGGCATAGTCTACATCCCCCTGCACATAGTATGAATTCTTCAGCTTGTCAAGTGTCTGTATGATTGTATTACGCTCATCTGATGAATAAGAATCCGAAGCACCCTGGTTGCAATATGAATACAGCTGGTAAACTATATCATATCCCTGTGCAAGTGCATCCTGCGTAACCGAAAGCCATGATGAAGCATCGGGTATATTCTTGTCTACATACTGTGTTACCTGGTCAAGGCTGCTTCTGAGTCTGAGTGCTCTTATAGCTATGATTGGGTCATCAGAAGGCTTGTTAATCTTCTTCTGTGTAGATAACTGTGTATCCATGGTATTTATCTGGTTCTTATTAGCCTGTATGTTAGCTATAGAACTGTTTATCATCATCTGATTCGTAATTCTCATATATTCCACCTCGTATCTATATTGATTTATGTGATATCTGCATTTTTAAAATCTTCTTTTTATGAATAATCTTCTTTTATAAATATTCTTTTGCACTTATCTTGTCTGTGCCTGCGTGCAAAGCATCTATATAAAAATGTTATTAAGTATATCCGGCATATTTCACATTTTATAAGCCTGTCTGGTTAATAAGCTTATCATATATCTGATTCATAACTGACATCATCTTTGAGTTAAGATTATAAGCCTGCTGGAACTTCATGATATCCATGGCTTCTTCATCTGTATCTACACCCATGACTGAAAGTCGCTGATTCTGTATAGTTGTCTTCATATTGTTGTAGTTTGTTACAAATGTCTTAGCCTTGCTTGCATCTATAGACATATCACTGACTATAGTTTCAAGGAAGTACGAACCTGTACCACCATCAAACAGTCTTTCCTTCTGTAATGCATTAAGCTTATCCATAATGCTTGCACTGCCTTCGCCTTCGCTTACTGTTGTCTTTGTTGCAAGCTTGTTGGCATCCTTAAGAAGCTCAGAATTAACTGATACTGTTGAGGCTGTAAGTGTCTTTGAATTATCTCCCACTACAAACAACGCTATACCCTTATTAGCAGCATCCTCTGTTTTAGCATCTGATACATATCCACTCTTAAATATGTTGTTGACTGCCTGTGAGAATGTCTGTATGAACTGGTTAAGCTGTGACTGATAGTAAGGAATACCTTTATAGTTAACATTTGATGAAGCCTGTGGATTCGTCTCTGTCACTCTGTTTCCATCATCATCAAGCTTATAGCTGCCATCTGCATCTGTTGCAACTGATTCTATCTCACCGTTACAACCGTCCCTTATATCTACAAGTGCCTTAAGCTGACCGCCAAGTGAAGAACTATATATGTCAAAAGGATCATCATCGCTCCACTGTACGTCATATAAGCCTTCTGCATCGCTTGCGTTTCTTTTCTGCGTTCTTGCGACTACCTCAAGTGTCTTATAATCATAGTTGTTTACAAGCGACTGTCCATTAACAGTTATCTGGAAGGATGTAAGTCCGTTTGCTATCGGTGTCTCTTTAGTTGATATATTGATATACTTTGACAGATCATCAACAAATGCATTTCTCTGATCTCTTAAGTCGTTAGCATCTCCATAGCAAGCTTCTATCTGGTTAATCTGCTTATTAAGTGCTGTTATGTTCTGTGCAAGTGTATTGATATGGTCTATAGTATCTTTAATCTCATTGTTAGCATCTGACTGCACATTTCTTAAGTTAACTGACAATGTGTTGAAATAATCCGACATACTTTTTGCGTTATTTATAAGCTGGTTCTTTGCCGATTCATCAGATGGTGTTATAGTCAGCTGGTTAACTGCTGAAAAGAAGTTGCTGTATTCTTTAGAGAATCCGTTAAGTATAAACTCATTCAGATAGTCCTCTATCTGTGTCATGTAGTTGTTCTTTGATTTATACTGTCCATAGTTAGACATATTGTTTCTATACTTCTGGTCATAGTAGCTGTCTCTTGTCTGATTGATGCCGACAACATCAACACCGGCACCTATAGTTCCATATGATGAAAATGTTCTTAATGAGTCAGCTGCCTTTAACTCTGCACTCTGCTTTGTATAGCCTTCTGTATTAATGTTTGACAAGTTGTGCGCTGATGTTGTTATGGATGTCTGCGCTGCCTGAAGTCCTTTATATGATATTGATAAACCAAAAAATGTAGATGCCATATTATTTCTCCATTCTTGTTGTTTCCTATAGTCTCTTTAACCGACTTACTGTTTCTAAGTCTGCTGATTGCTCTAAAATAAGCCAGCCATTATTATCAAATCATGATGTAAGTGGCAAAAGGTTCATCTGTTATTCATCATGCATGTCCAAGTGATGTAACAAGATGTTCTATCATCTCACTTACTACGTTGATATATCTTGAAGCCGCATTATATGCGTGCTGATACTTAATCATCTTCTGAAGCTCTTCATCAGATGATACACCTGATGTCTGTAGTCTCTGGTTGTCATAACCATTGACCATGGTTGTCTGGTTGTTGACATACTTGGTAAGCACGCTTCCCATCGTAGCAAACTCACCTATATAATCATTGTAAAATGTGTTGAAATCTGCCTTTGCATAGTTCTCAGGATTAAGTGATGCAAACTTTTTGCTGAATGTATCTATAAGCTCATTTACCTTTGAGAAATCCTCTTTGCCATGCTCTGTAGATAGAGGAAGTGTACCTACATTCTGTGAAGCCTTAGGATTGACGATCAGATTACCAAGTGTATAGTCAGTTTCAAAGCCAGTAACATTCAGGTTGTTTCTTACATATATTGTACCGCCATCTGCACCTGTGATCTGCTTATATCTGTCTGTACCGTTTCTTTTAAAGAGTTCAACACCTCTTGTTTCATCGTCATCCATGCCATATCCAGCCTTGCTCATATCAAGTATCTTGTATGTCATGCTGTCTATATTCTCTGTTTCTTCCTGATTAGCATCAACATACAGCTTTTCAGATGCTTCATAACTGTATGTTCCATCACCATTTTCTTTTCCGGCAACTACGTTGCCATGGCTGTCATAAAGCACATCATGTGTCGATGCATTGTATACATACTTCTCTGCCTTTAATATATTGCCATCTGCATCTGTGAGCTCTTTTGTTGTATCCATGGTAGTTTCCGGACATAAAACATCATTCATGGCTGTTACTATTCCATTTACAAGCTTGTCAAAGCCTGCTATAGCACTAAGGATAGCTGATGGCTCTATATACTTGTTATAGTAATCCTGCTTCTGCTGATACGCATCCATGGCACTATTATATTCTGCCATACCCTGCTCTGTTGTAAGATCATAGTCTGCTCTTTCAGGCATTACTGGAATATCTGTGTAGTTTACCTCTATAACACCTCTTGCGATAAGCAGTCCTTTAAGCTTGCCTTTATCTGTATCATTGGCATTGTTTGCCTGCTTGTCAAAGTTATATACATCCTGCTGATATCCCTCCCACTGAGGTATAAGCAGTCCATATGTTCCTTCTTCTCTTACGCTCATCTTTGCGATATCATTTTTTGTTATAAATGGGACATTCTCGGCACTTACTATTACTTCGCCATCCTTTGTCTCATAATAATCAATATCTATATACTTACTAAGCTCATCAAGTGCAAGATCTCTTGAATCTCTTAAATCGTTCGCACGCTCCACGCCTGCCGCTTCGACCTTAACGATGCCTTTGTTAAGATTATATATCCTCTGTCCAAGTGAATTAATCTTTTCCACCATGTTGTTTACTTCGGTATTCAGTGTGACCTGATAATCCTTAAGTCCACTATATATAGCCTCTGAACGGTCTATGAAGGCTGTAGCATTCTGTATAAGTGATGACCTGGCTATAGTACTTGTTGGATTCTTTGTAAGTTCGTTTACTGCATTGTAAAGGTTTGTGATATGCTCCTGATAAGTAACTCCCTGCATTTCACCAAACCAGTCTTCAACCTCGTATACTGCATTAGCCTGGCTTTCATAGAATCCCAGTCTTGAACTTTCAGTTCTGTATGACCTGTCTATGAACTCATTCCTTATACGGCTTATCGCATCTATATCTACGCCTAAGCCATACTTGCCTTTGTTAAGGCTCTTAGAAAACACGTTAGCATATGTTGAATCTGCAAATGTTATCTGCTGCCTTGTATACCCTTCTGTATTAACATTAGAAAGGTTATGTGCTGTTGTATTAAGTGCTGTCTGCGACGATCTTAAGCCTGTGGCTCCTACCATCAGCGACCCCATTCCGTTTGCCATAATTCCTCCATTAAAAAAATCACACTATCAAAAATAAAACTGGTTCTAATACCGCAGTACCATTAAACATCCCAATTCAATCCTTTGAAAATGTGATTCTTATATTATATCTGATATTATTCTATACTTATATGTAAGTCCAGCCTGCTTCAATCCTTTTCCACATACCAGACTTAATGTAACCTTTTATAATCTTTTATCTGTTTTAATACTTTTCTTTAGTTTATATCACTGCTTTGCATCAAATCCTGTAGCACCTGTTATTTCCTGTTCTTCATAAGCTGTTCTTCCATAGTTGCCTGTCTGTGGCTTCAACACTGAGTTTCTTGCCAGATCAAGCTCAAACTGAATCATATCCATAGATTCTTTAAGCAGCAGCTTATTGTTCTCGTTAACCGCTGTAAGCTGGCTAAGTGTTCTTTTAAGCTTAAGATATATGTTCTGAAGAGCATCATGCTCTTTAGCTTTCTTTTCAAGTATCTGTACTATGTGTTCAACCTTTATCTCTTCATATGGAAGTCTTAGCACATTACATATATCCTTCACATCTTCCTGTCTTTTTTTCTCATATACATCTACTTCTTCTATGAGCTTCTGCTCTCTTGTAAATATCTCCTGAAGCTTTTCGATATTGCCACTTACTATGGCAGATGTTTTTTCATTCGACAGACTAAGGAGCTTCTCATATCCATCATTCTCATTCGTAAGGTCTTCGATTAAACAATCTATCAGGCTTGCCATATATGCTCCTCCGTCTTAAGATTATCGTGTCAGCAAACTATAAAACTGTACAGCAATGCACAATCCCAATGCATCCTCTGACCATATGCATTCTTTTTCATCAGAATGTCAATGTAGATACACTGCCAAGCATCTTCTCGGCTACCGCCTCTGAACTTATATTATATGTTCCGGCTGCAATACGTGCCTTAATGTCGTTGACTTTATCAAGTCTTACATCAGAAGCTTCACTAACTGCTGCCTTAGCTGTATTATATAATCTGGCTGTATCTGATAATTCATACTTGTCTTTTTCAGTTTTCTTAACAGCCATGCCTTTTTCCCTGGCATAAGCACTTGTCTTGTATACCTGGCTGACAGCATTATAAGCATCTATACGCATACTAACCGCCTCTCTTTCTATCATAAACAAAAAACTTTTTTATTTCTTTATGATAAGTTTATCGGTTGTCTTGATGTTTTACTTAACCCCCATTTGCATTACAATACAAATGAATTTTTCACGATACTTTGATAGGAATTTTTTTAAGTCAAAATCAAAAAACGGAAAATCCACATTTACCTATGGATTTTCCGCTTAATTTAATCTAAATAAACCCGAATCAGCATGAACTACTCTGAATTAATCCGAATCAATCTAAACAATCTGAAATATGTAATATATATTCTCCCCAATATTCGCATATCGTGGGATTATCATCCCACTTTTATGCTCATATCGGGGCGGGTCCCAATGTCTTTCACCCACCTATGAGCAAGCTCATGTGGGTTTAGACCTTTTGACCCTGGTATCATATATTATTAGTATGCCTTGCCCCAGTAAACCATCTTCTTAGCTGGTCTGCCACAGCATACACACACGTCACTTAACTGTTCCTGTGCAAATGGCATACATCTTGAAGTACATGTTGTATCTTCTTTAATCTTATCTTCACATGCCTGGTCACCACACCACATAGCCTTGATAAATCCTGGCTTGTTAGCTGCTGTTTCCTTGAACTCATCATAGTTAACTGCAACATATGTATGTGCATCTCTATGTGCTCTTGCTCTTTCAAGCATATCCTTCTGGATAGTATCAAGTATCTCTGGAAGCTTAGCTGCAAGCTCGTCAATAGCTACTGTTATCTTTTCTCTTGTATCACGACGTACAACGATAGCCTGGTTAGCTTCAATATCTCTTGGTCCCATCTCAACTCTTACAGGGATACCACGCATTTCCTGCTCTGAGAACTTCCAGCCTGGATTCTTATCAGAATCATCAACCTTAACTCTGAGACCTGCTGCCTTTATAGCATCTCTTACTTCGTAAGCCTTATCAAGCACGCCTTCCTTCTTCTGCATGATAGGTATGATGTCAACCTGAACTGGTGCAACCTTAGGTGGAAGTACAAGTCCTGAGTTATCACCGTGTGTCATGATAACAGCACCGATAAGTCTTGTTGTTGTTCCCCATGAAGTCTGATGAACATACTTAAGCTTGTTATCCTTATCTGTATACTGTATGCCAAACGCCTTAGCGAATCCATCTCCAAAGTTGTGGCTTGTTCCTGACTGGAGTGCCTTACCATCATGCATAAGTGCTTCTATAGTATAAGTAGCCTCTGCACCTGCAAACTTTTCCTTATCTGTCTTACGTCCCTTGATAACAGGTATAGCAAGCACCTCTTCACAAAACTGTGCATAAAGGTTAAGCATCTGCTGTGTACGTGCTTCTGCATCCTCTGCTGTTGCATGTGCTGTATGTCCTTCCTGCCATAAGAATTCTCTTGAACGAAGGAATGGTCTTGTTTCTTTTTCCCATCTTACTACTGAACACCACTGGTTATATACCTTTGGCAAATCTCTGTATGACTGTATCTCATCCTTGTAGAAATCGCAAAAAAGTGTTTCAGATGTTGGTCTTACGCACATTCTTTCCTGAAGTGGATTAAGTCCTCCATAAGTAACCCACGCTACTTCTGGTGCAAACCCTTCTACATGATCCTTTTCCTTTTCAAGAAGACTTTCTGGAATAAACATAGGAAGGTATACATTCTCAACACCTGTTTCCTTAAATCTTCTGTCCATCTCGTTCTTTATATTCTCCCAGATTGCATATCCAGCCGGCTTAAATATCATACATCCCTTAACGCTTGAATATGACATAAGCTCTGCTTTCTTGCATACATCTGTGTACCACTGTGCAAAGTCTACATCCATGGAAGTAATCGCTTCTACTAACTTCTTATCCTCTGCCATAAATATACCTCATTCCTGCGCTATCTGCGCTATCTGTTAAATGTGTCACATAATCTGTATTAGTTTAACATCTGACCTGATTAATTTCAAGGCACTTTTCATATATTCCGTTTTTTATTATATTGTAGTTTTCTTTTATTACATTTTTCTTTTATTATGTTTTTTATTATTATGTTTTTTTATTATATTTTAATCACATTTTTATGCATTTTCTTTTATTCCTTTTTCTATGCTTCATCCATCTTCATAACACATCTAAGCCTTAAAACCAGTGCTTTTATTATAACAAAGCTCACAGGACCGGTTATGAAGCCTGGAATACCATACACAAGCAGTCCGACAAATATAATGACAAGCATGGCAAAAGGCGATATTCCAAGCTTGTCTCCCATACATTTTGACTCCATAATCTCACGTACAAAATAAGTTATTACATATGTCACAAGCACAACCACTGCCGATAAGAAATTCTTCATAATCAGATTAAACAACATCCACGGTATAAGTATCGTACCTGTCCCAAATACCGGAAGTGCATCAACAACTCCAACTATTATTCCGAGCATGACTGCATATGGACTTTTTATTATAAAAAATGCTGCCATGCTTATAGCTGAATTAATAAACATGATTCTTAATTCAACTTTAAAATATACATTGATAAGTCTCTTTACCTCATGCCACAGCATCCTTATCTCTTCCACAAACACACTGTCACGTATCTGTGTCCTTATTTCATCCATATCTGTTGACAGATATATAACTGATATAAAGCCAACAACCAGACCTCCAGCCACTATAACTATATTTTTTATAACAGGTACAGATATATGAAATAACTTTTCAGGCATTATACCTGCCAGCCTGCGTCCACACATTATAAGCGTATCAAGACAACATCCACCATCAAGTCCAAGAAAATCATCCGCTTCAAGACATATCCTGGCAGTCTGCTGCCTTATACCTATCGTATTGTAATCCCAGTTCTTTAAAAAATCACTTATCTCATTCGCTCCTGTTATAACTGCTGCAGCAAGCAATATTATTATAACAACAGATATTATTAACATTATAATTGTGGCTATTATGCTTTTTATGCGATGTTCTTTAATTCTTTGTGCATGTACTTTTCTTTTATCCAGCCTCATCCTTTTGCATATCCACATATATATACTGTTTACTGGCTTTTCAAGAAGTAGTGCAGCAAGCACGCCAAGCACGAATGGCCACACATATACAAGAAGATATTTAAAGCTCACATATACAGAAAACGTTATAACTACAATCCCTGCAAGGTATTTCAGTTTCCTGTTATATTCTTTATCTTGATATTCTTTTTGATACTCTTCTTTATTTTCTTTTACATTTCTTTCCTCTCTGCACATAAATAATCACCTCTGTAGAAGTATTCCACAGAGGTGATTATCTTATACCTATATCTAAAATCCTGGTTTCACTTCGTATAACTTGCCATCAAGCTTAAGACTAACAGCACATAACGCTATGCATCCACGCTTAATACGTATGCCTTTTATCCTTTCAGCTGCCTGGGCTGCCATATTTCCACCATACTTTCCATCACCAGCAACCGGCATGTTTCTTGAAGCAAGCTGGACACGTATCTGATGATGTCTGCCTGTTATAAGATGAATATCCAGCCTTGATATGTCTGCTTCTTCATCATAAGAAAGAAGCCTGTACTTAAGTCTTGCTTCCTTAGAACCCGCCATTCCTTTTGAAACTACCGATGATTCATTATTCTTTGCATCTTTTATAAGATTATCCACAAGTTCGCCCTCATCAGAATCTGGTTTTCCACATACCAGCACCTGGTAATGTTTACATAGTGTTTCTTTTTGCATAAGTAAAGACAATCTTGCTGCTTCCTTTTTATTCTTAGCCATAAGCACAAGCCCTGATACAGGACGGTCAAGTCTGTTTATTATAGCTGCGTAAGCTTCTTCACCCTTGCTTTTTCTATATGTAAGAACTTCACTTACAAGATCCATCTCAAATGACTTTCCGCTCTGCGACAGTTGTCCCGCCGGCTTGTTTAATATAATCTTATCTTTATCCTCGTATACTATATCCATCTTAACTAATAATTCCAATACTCTTAATCCACTTTGTAAAAAGCACTTTCCACTCACCAGTCTGTGCAAAATCATCACCACAGCCATAACCATGGCCACCTGTTCTGAATATATGAAGTTCAGCACTTACCCCGGCTTTTCTTGCTGCCATATAAAAGCCCACACTGTTCTCAGATAATGTTATTCTGTCATCATCCGTTTCACATATAAATACTGGCGGCATATCCGGTCTTACAAGCTTATCCGGATTGTACTTATGCAATATCTTTGCCTTACTGTCACTGATTCTCTCAAGCACCTGTTCTTCAGACATATATCTTTTGCCTGCTTCAATACAATCGTCAATACTTATAACCGGATATGAACAAACAGCAAAATCTGGTCTTGCGGATAGTTTATCATATTCATCCTTATACTTATAATCCGCATACACATCACTTTCATACGCTGTTGATAATAACGCTGCCATAAAGCCTCCTGCTGAAAAGCCCATAACGCCTATCTTAGCTTCATCTATACCGAATTCCTGCGCCCTTCCTCTTATAACTCTCATTGCACGCATAGCATCTATAAGTGGGACATCCTCTGCATTATCATGTTCATCTGATGGAAGTCTGCATTCAAGAACAAATGCAGCTATTCCCATACTATTAAGCCACTTTGCAACATCTTCACCTTCAAAGTTGTATACAAGGCGTCTGAACGCACCTCCTGGAATAATCAATACTGCCGGAATCCTTTGTCTGTCTGTACTGTTACCAATACCATCAGGTATGTAAGGAACAATATCCGGATCTGTAATGTTCTGCACTATATGCTTTACTCTTCCATCAGGCATATCCTCAGTGTAATATTTTCTTGTAAGCTTAAGGTTCTGCGAACCCGGAGCCCCATGCTCAAACAGCCTTATCTTGTTTGCTGGTGTCTTAAACGCCTCATTCTGCGTATCTGTCATATCTACTCCTCCCTGCTCTCAAGAAACAAAAGCTTATTAGCCTGTATGCTCAGCTCATCATAATGCATAAGCATATCACTCTCATCATATTCTTCCGGAATCACTTTATAGCCTTCAAACCTTATAAGATTCTTGAAATATTCTTCCACATCTGCTGTCTGCTTAACAACAACCTCACTGAATGCCACTCCCTCTTCTGACTCCTGAAAATCTGGTCTGTAAAGAAGCTCACCGGTAATTATATTTTCTTTATCGGCTACAAATACAGCTTTGGCATAATATTTGTTACTGTCCGTTGTCGCAAGACGTATTCTTCTTGGTGGTGCCATCGTCTTATCATTCATGGCATTCGCTTTCCTGACTTCTTCTGAATCAAAATATTCCTTTTCAATTATCATATTTAACCTTCTTTCTGTCATATAAATCACTCATAGTTTTACAATATCCAAAACAGGACGATATATTTAAGGTTCTTATGGATAATATGTTCTAAACAGGCTTTTGTAATGTATTATAACTTAAATCTGTAGCCTACACCCCATATCGTTTCGATATATTGTGGCTTACTTGTATCAAGTTCTATCTTTTCCCTTATCTTTTTAATATGGACAGTAACAGTTGCAATATCACCGATAGAATCCATATCCCATATTTCCTTAAAAAGCTCTTCCTTAGTGTATACATGATTAGGATGTTCTGCTAAGAATGTAAGAAGATCGAATTCCTTAGTTGTAAATATCTTCTCTTCACCATTAACGAATACTCTTCTGGCTGTCTTATCTATCCTGATGCCTCTTATTTCGATAATATCATTTTCAGGCTGGGCACTGTTTACAAGTCTTTCATATCTTGAAAGATGTGCCTTAACTCTGGCAACAAGCTCACTTGGACTAAAAGGCTTCGTCATATAATCATCAGCACCTACGCCAAGTCCTCTTATCTTATCGATATCCTCTTTTTTAGCTGATACCATGATAATAGGAGTATTCTTAACTTCTCTTATTCTTTTGCATATCTCAAAGCCATCTACACCTGGAAGCATGACATCAAGAATATATATGTCATAATCCCCGTCAAGTGCCTCTGCAAGACCTGTTGTTCCATCCTTGCATGTTGTTACCGTGAATCCACTTAATTCAAGGTAATCCTTTTCAATATCTGCGATTGCTTCCTCATCTTCAACTATCAATACTTTGCTCATACAATTGTCCCTTTCTATTCCTTTTATATTTTATTTTTGCAGAATTTCGTCATATACACTAACAATATGACTATCTGACTGTCTAAGCCTTAAGCCTTTCAATATACCTTAAGTCTGTTGCACTGCTTTATGCCTGTTACCTTACATTAAACCTTTTATTGCTGATTCTTCAATACAAGCTGGTTATTTTCATTATACTTAAGCAGATTAAGATGCATTGTAGTTCCTTCGCCTTCAACACTCTCTGCCCATATCTTGCCTTTATGGTCTTCAACGATTTTCTTGACAATAGCAAGTCCTATGCCGCTGCCGCCTTGCTTGGAGTTTCGTGATTCATCAGTACGGTAGAATCTTTCAAATATTCTTGAAATATCCTTGCCAGCTATACCCTTGCCATTGTCAGCCATGACAACATGTACATACTCGCCCTCGTCATAAAGGTCTATATCTATCTTTCCCTTACGGCCTTCTACCATGTACTTGACTGAGTTGCTGATTATATTATTGATAACTCTCTTTAACTGCTCTGGGTCTGCGACTATCATTACCGGCTTGTCTATATGATTCCTGTAGTTTAGCTCTATGCCGGAGGCATCCAGTTCTGTGCCTATTTCTTCACAGCAGTCATCAAAATAATCTGAAACATTAAGTTTTATAAATGTATATAGTATCCTGTTAGCATCAAGTCTTGAATATATAGTAAGTTCATCTATAAGCTTATCCATATCATTAACCTTGTTGGAAATAGTCTTAATATACTTTGCCTGTTTTTCCGGAGTATCGGCTATTCCATCACGTAGACCCTCAACATAGCCTTTAATAGCTGTGAGCGGTGTCTTTAAATCATGTGATATATTTCTTATAAGCTCCTTCTCATCTTTATCTGACTGAAGCTTATCCTCTGATGACTTCTTTAGTATAAGTCTCATCTCTTCAAAATCCTTACACACATCACCTATTTCGTTATCAGGAACCCTCGGCATCTCAAAGTCAAAGTTTCCTTCTTTTATATTATCTGTTGCAAGCTTCAGCTTGTTAACCGGCTTGATGATAGAACTGTATATCCACAGGTTAAGCACAAGGCTGGTTATGACAAGTATGATGATGATGATAAAAACAAGCTGCCATAGCATCTGTCTTATCTGTGGTATGCTCTGCTTAACAGATGTGACGATAGACACACTGTATATATTTCCTAAGCTGTCTGAAAAGTCTACCTGTTTTATAAGACTATGATATATGCCACCTCTATATGTAGCAACATCCGTTATGTTGTTCTCATCTGTCTCATACTCTGGAAGAAGCCTTGCAAGATCTGTGTTTGAATATTGTGTTGAATTATATATGACATTATTATTCTTTCTTACAACAAGCTCTGAAAGTCTGTCATTTAATGTGGAACCAAGTGACTCAAGGTATGCCCTGTTGTTAAATGTCGTTGGTTCTTCTTCTGCCTGTTCTTTTATCTGCTCATACACATCATCTGTAATACTTCCAAACAATGTCATAGGCGAATAAAAATATAACAGTACCGTATCGTCTTCTACATTATATGTCTTGCATATACTATCCGACTGTATCTTAAATATTCCGACAACAAACACGCATAAAAGCAGCGCCGGAAGTATAACCATAACGCAGAATGAAACCTTTAACTTATCTTTTAATTTCATGTTTTCTCCATATAAGTCATATTAATATATTTACAACCATCATGATAATAGTTTAACATATTTTAACAGAATATTTGTAAAAAAATGATAAAAATATATAAAAAAACTGCGGAAATATATCATGCCTGCGATATCTTGTGATAAATCTGCCATTATCACTCCGGATATCTGCACAATATTATTCTCCGCAGTCTATTATCATCCTATTTTTAACTTAAACTTCTGAAGTTCTCTTTCAGAATCTACTCTTGCTATAACAGCACCAAGTGCTGAAAGTTTACCCTCAAAATCTTCGTACCCTCTCTGGATATACTCTATATCGTCTATTTCTGATATGCCCTCTGCCGCAAGTGCCGCAATCACAAGTGCTGCTCCTGCTCTTAAATCAGGTGCTGAAAGCTGTGCTGAGGTAAAATGCTTAACACCTTCTATATAAGCTGTATTGCCCTCAACTTTAATCTTAGCACCCATCCTGTTAAGCTCATCAACATACTTGAATCTATTCTCAAATATACTCTCTGTAACCATGCTTGAACCGTTAGCAAGTGCAAGTGCAACTGCTATCTGCGGCTGCATATCTGTTGGAAAGCCAGGATATGGAAGTGTCTTAACATTAGTACTTCCTATCTCACCTTCTGCTATAACCCTTATCCAGTCGTCACCTTCTATGAGCTGGCAGCCCATCTCATGAAGCTTGGCAGTTATAGACTCAAGATGCTTAGGAATAACGTCCTTTATGACAACATCTCCATGTGTAGCTGCTGCCGCCATCATGAAAGTTCCTGCCTCAATCTGGTCTGGTATTATAGAATATGTGCATCCATGAAGTCTCTCAACGCCCCTTATTCTTATAACATCTGTACCAGCACCCTTGATATTAGCTCCCATGGCATTAAGGAAGTTAGCTACATCAACTATATGTGGCTCCTTAGCTGCATTTTCAAGGATAGTTTCTCCATCAGCCATGCATGCTGCCATCATAAGGTTAATAGTAGCACCTACTGTTACAACATCAAAATATATGTGTCCGCCAATCAGTTTTTCTGCTTTAGCGCTGACAACGCCATGATCTATGTTCACTTTGGCACCAAGTGCTTTAAAGCCCTTAAGGTGCTGGTCTATAGGTCTGCTTCCTATGTTACAGCCACCTGGAAGTGCTACGTTAGATTCATTGTACTTACCAAGTAACGCACCAAGAAGATAGTATGACGCTCTTATCTTTCTTATATATTCGTATTCAACATTAAGATCACATATAGATCCGCCGTTAATCTGAACTGTATTATTATATATATATTTTACCTTTGCACCTATTCCTTCGATTGCCTGAAGCAACACCTTTGTATCTCTCACGTTAGGTACATTCTCTATTGTTACGGTCTCATCTGTCATAATCGCTGCTGCCAGAATACCAAGTGCTGCATTCTTAGCTCCACCTATGGACACTTCTCCACAAAGTGGCACTCCACCTTTGACAACATACTGTTCCATACTTTGCACCTCAATATCACTTACTCATCATATCTAAAACTTTAGTTTCCTGCTTTAGTTTCTTTATTAATTATCGACATATCTGTCATTTATATTCAATATATCATGGTATTCACGGCTTATCACAAAAACAACTATCATGCATTAGTGACATAAAGCCGTCAAAACATTCATCGTGTGTATACTTTTACTTTATTATCTAAAATAATATTGGTATTTAAATCAATATCTTAATGATTATATCATACCATTTTATTATGTCAACGTTATATATCCATAAAGTTTAAAACAGGGCATGGATTATTAATATCCACGCCCTTATTCATAAGTTAACTTAATTCTTGTTTACATAATCAAGTGGATTCACTCTTCTGCCATCTATCCATATTTCAAAATGCACATGTGGTCCTGTACTATCACCAGTATTGCCACTAAGAGCTATCTCTTCACCCTGCTTTACCTGCTGGCCGGCAGTCACTGTTACTTTACTGTTATGTCCATATCTTGTCATGCTGCCATCTTCATGCTGTATATCTACACAATATCCATAAGCAGAATACCATCCAGCCCTTGTTACTACTCCGTCTCTTGAAGCCTTAACTGATGTTCCCTGGCTGCATGACCAGTCAACTCCGTAATGAGTTGTGCCCCATCTTGAACCATAACCTGATGAAAATGTTCCACCACTGACAGGCTTTATATATGTTGGTGGTGTAAGTGTTCCAACTGCTATCTTTGCCGGCTTTGATTCAACTGTTATATTCTCGCTTGTTATCTGTCTTGCAACCTCTTTACCATTCTCATATGTAACTGTTGCTACTACTGAATGATGTCCAGTTGTTCCTTCATCAAGAATATAATTCGTACCTCTATAGTTGTTGTTATCATCAAGATACTCAGGCTCTGCGTTGTAATCTTCCTCATAAGAAAGCTGCTTTGTTGTCACTACTGTTATATCTGACTCAGGCACTGTTATAACAAGCTCATCACCTGGAACTATAACTGAGTCCTCTTTTAACTTAGTATTAAGCTTTAACAAATCTTCAACTGTTATGTTATTATCTTTAGCTATACTCTCAAGAGTATCGCCCTCTTTAACAATATAATAAACATTGGTATTGTTTACCTTTGTTATTGTATCATAAGCTTCCTGTACTGTTGATACCTCTACCTTATCAGCATATACAGCATTAACAGATACATTCTGTGCAAAACCTATAGACTGTATCTCATCTGGTGTCTTCTTGCTTTCACCGTTAGAACCAGTACTGTCTTCAAAGAATGATGCAACTATCTGTGTATCCTGCACTGTTGTCTCCTCATTCTTATCTATAGACACTATATATGTTCCATCTGCCGCCGAACTAGACTTAATAACCGGCTCAAATTCATCAGCCCTGTTATATGGCTGTATAAGCTTTGAAAACAGTTCTTCTACATCCTGCTTGGATGACAGATTAACTGTATAATCATCTATTCTTACAGTATATGCAAGCTGCTTTTCAACATCAAGTATACAGTCAAACAACTGGCTGTATATAGAACTTTCAAGCTGCTTTTCTGACATTCTTGACGCTATAGCCCTGTTTTGTTTATCGATCTGGACATCACAGTCCATATATATATAATCATCAAGCTGCTGGCTTAACTGCAGACGTGCATTTGCCAGCGCCACATTAACTTCTTCCTCTGTGTTGGCTGCTCCAACATGTGTGCCACGAATGGATATGCTGTAATATCCCACATCATTGTTAAACATATTCTTAGATACAAATGGAATACCTATCACTATTGCAATGCATGCTGCAAACATAGTTGAGATAAAGGTAGTTTTTACCTTTCTTCCATATCTTGTAATGCGTGTCATACGTTCCTCCATATATCGTATATACAATGGAATTCTTTCCCCGTGTAATAATTCCGTAACATTTTTGTAACAATTGTATACTACCACGCATATAACTGTTTGTAAAGGGGTTTTACGTGCTTTAGAGATATTTTATTTTTATAATTTTACCTTTTTTTAACTGAATATCCAAAGCGTCCGAGATGTTCACCAAGTGCGTAATACTGTCCATGTGAATAAGCTACAAGTTCAGCATCTTTAAGATGTAATGTTCCCTTGCTGTCAAGAAGTGATTCATCAACATTAACAGCGACGACTTCGGCAATAAACATATCATGGCTTCCAAGCTCCACTATATCCTTCACCTTACATTCTATGTTAACAGGGCTCTCTTTAATAGCCGGTGCATTTATCTTAACTGACTTTTCAGGTGTAAGATGCATATCCTTGAATTTATCTGTATCCTTACCTGACTTTACGCCACAGTAGTCCGTTGCCCGGCACAGCTTTTTCGTTGTAAGGTTAATAACGAACTCTCCTGATTCTTTTATAATATCATGGCTATATCTTTCTTTCCTTATTGATATAGATACCATCGCAGGATCCGAACATATAGTCCCTGCCCATGCAACTGTTATTATATTGGGTTTTTCTTCACCTCTCTGACAGCTGACCATAACTGCCGGCACTGGATAAAGCATATTTCCTGGTTTCCATGTCTGTTTACTCATAATGTACATCTCCTTTACTGCTTATAGTTTTCTTTATAATGTATTGTCTTTTTTAGATATCTGTCATATACCTTGTGCTTATTATCAGTATACTACAAATTTTTTGAAAGTTTCCACTATATGATTAAAGATTTTACTAAATTTATGAATTTATTTAATTTATAAGCACATTTGAGTTGTATGATTGCTCTAATTATGTTAATATAATTTTAATAAAATGTTTATGTTGTAAGAGTTAAAAGTTCACATCCAAAAAATCTTTCGTGCCTGCATGATATGACTTTGATCTTGCGACCCTTGCATCATATTTGTCATAGGTTAGAAGTCACGAGGGATTCTGACCTGAGTTTTATTATTTAATTATTTTTATAATTCGGAGGACATTTATGTTAGGAAATGTTATCGTAGGACAGTCTGGCGGACCAACTGCCGTAATCAATTCAAGTCTTGCAGGTGTGTTTAAGACAGCCAAGGACAGAGGGGCTAATAAAGTATATGGTATGCTTCACGGAATCAAGGGTCTTCTTGACAAGCAGTATGTAGATCTTTCTGAAAAGATTAAGACAGATATCGATATTGACCTTTTAAAGAGAACTCCTTCTTCTTACTTAGGTTCATGTCGTTATAAGCTTCCTGAAATCTCTGACGACAGAGAAACATATGAGAAGATTTTCGAGATTCTTAAGGAACTTAATATATCATACTTCTTCTATATTGGTGGTAACGATTCCATGGATACTATCAAGAAGCTTTCTGACTATGCACTTCTTATCGGAAGCGATATTAAGTTCATGGGTGTTCCTAAGACTATCGACAACGACCTTGCTGTTACTGATCATACTCCTGGTTTTGGTAGTGCTGCCAAATTTATTGCAGCTACTATGAAGGAGATTATCCGTGACGGTCTTGTATATGATTACCCAACTGTTACAATAGTTGAGATTATGGGACGTAACGCCGGATGGCTTACAGCCGCTTCTGCTCTTGCAAGAGGCGAAGATTGTGAAGGTGTAGATCTTATCTATCTTCCTGAGAAGGTATTTGATATCGACCACTTCCTTGAAAGAGTTAAAGAGATAGCTTCTAAAGGTCGTTCTATGGTTATTGCTGTTTCAGAAGGTATCAAGGTTATGGACGGAAGATATGTATTCGAGCTTTCAGAGCATGTTGAGTTCGTGGATGCTTTCGGTCACAAGCAGTTAGCTGGTTCTGCCAAGTTCCTTGCCAACAAGGTAGGTTCTGAACTTGGTATCAAGACAAGAGCTATTGAGTTATCTACTCTTCAGCGTTGTGCAGCTCACATGACTTCACGTACTGATATCACTGAAGCCTTCAACGTTGGTGGTGCTGCTGTAAAGGCTGCATTTGAAGGTGAAACTGGTAAAGTTGTAGTACTTAAGAGAGTATCTGATGATCCATATATGTGCATCACTGAAACTCATGATGTTCATCAGATTGCTAACATCGAAAAGAAAGTTCCACTTGAGTGGATCACAGAAGATGATTTCGTTACAGAAGACCTTATTCATTACATAAGACCATTGATTCAGGCTGAACTTTCACCAATCATGGTTGATGGTCTTCCAAGACATCTCAATGTAAATATGGACTAGTGCCAGCATTAATAGATAATGCCAATATTTTATTTAAGATATGAGCAGCATTTATTAATCCCCCGTGTGGCAGCTATTCCGCACATCAAAGCCTACAGGCTTTATAGCCCCGGATACCTTTATCATAACAGGTATCCGGGGTACCTTTATTTTCATCTTTATTTTCATCTTTATTTTCATCTTTATTTTCATCTTTATTTTTAACTTTATTTTTAATCTTATTTTTTCCAAAATATTACAATTATGTGTTATGATGTGATTGATGCCTGCATGTTGTCATAACTGATATACATCATATAAAATACATGAATGGAGATTAATATTAAAATATGAATAAAGAATACCATGATAATGAAGCTTTGAAAGAAGCAAAAAAACGTACTAAAAAAAGGGCCTTATTAAGTCCTCATTTTCCAGGGTTAAAAACAATAATAAACATTATAATAATAGCCATGCTTGTTATAGCTTTGATATACACTAAAAAGACTGCATCAACGAGTTACCAGACAGATGGCAAGGTCACTCAGATAGGCTTTGAAAATATCGGCGAGCTGGCTACACAGTCTGTAACAACAACGTCTGTGCGTGTTGAAACTAAGGACAGAAAGCTTTTTAATATATCTATACCTCTGACAGAATCAAAGTATATATACACATATAACACTAACATCAAGGCTGGAATCAACTTCAGTGATGTAACATGGAGTTTGGGTGATACAGAAGACACAAAGCATAACATATATGTAACTGTACCTGAGGTTAAAACTCTTTCTGCCGACCTTGACCTTGATTCCTTCAAGGTGCTCCACGAAAGCACAAGCATATTTACACCTATAACTCTTACCGAACATAACGACGCATTAAAGCAGCTAACAGATGAGGCATTAAATGATGCCATAGCAAATGGATTATACGAAAAGGCTCTTGAAAATGCCAAAACACTGCTATCCTCTTTCATATATCAGGTATATCCATCTGATCAGTATGATATAATATTTTCTGAATCAATAAAAAAATAGTAAAAACAATGTAGTAAAACTAATTTAATAAAGCTAATGTGATTTTTGATAATCATTACAAGCTTTATAAAACAGTAATCCCGGTTTAAAGTTCATATGTAACTTTAAACCGGGATTATGTTAGATTATGATTCCAATTATCTTCTTAATATTCTTTTTATATTCTTCTTTTTCTTATGCAGACATATCCAAGTGCTATAAGCGATGCAACACTTACTGTAAGTAATGCAGCATATATACCAGCATGTGATGTATCTGCTGTCTTAACATTCTCTGTAGAATCAGTCTGTGCTGTTTCATCTTCAGCAGCCTCTTCTGTTGAAGGTTCATCTGTCGATGGATTATCTGTCGTTTCTTCTACAACAGGATTCTGGTTTGTATCACCAGCCCATTCTATGCTTAAGCTGTGAAGCATAGTTGTATTCTGCCATCCACCAGTTCCTGTTGTTCCTGTATGCTGTATAGCTGCTCCGCCATATGTGTTAGCCTCTATATCTGCATTTAAGTCAACCACATGAACATAGCCAGCTGCTGCCTGGTCTGCAAGCTGTGCTGTAGGTGTTCCTACATGTGCTGTAAGCTTGCTTCCCTCTGCCTTTAAGGTTATCTCGCATCCTGTAAGGAAGCATGTTGCTATAACTTCATCTGATATATATGTTGTATTGCCATTATCATACTTAACAAGTACAAATGTAACTGCACTAGAAGATGCCCTTGTTCTTATTATTCTTAATGCATATCCTGTAAGTGTTTTAGTATCAAACTTAATGCATACATCCATATACTGTCCTGCACCACCAAAGCCCTGACCTGCCGTCTTTGCAGGATCAGCCACAACCTTGACAGTCATATCACCATATTTGCCTTCAACTGGTGTATACATAAGTCTTGCTCCCTGTGTTCCCTGATAGATTCCGGCACCAACTGAACCGTTACCAGTTTCACCATATACCCAAGGTGTTTCTGTATCTTCACCCTTCCAGCTTCCAAAGCTCTCTGTATCTGCTGGTCTGTACGAATCCACTGTCCAGAAGCCTTCCTTTATCTCTGGCTGTTTAACAGTAGGGAAGTCTGAAAAATCTGTTGTGTAATTCTTAGCTTTAATATCCTTTGCACTTACAGCCTCTGAATATACAACTTTTACCGCATCACCTAAGTCACTTCTTATATTCTTTGGAGCAACAGAAGCACAGATATAATATCCTATATCACCTGCTGTAAGTGTATATGTGTACTGAGGATTATTCATTGTAGACACTGCTGTTAACACAGGATTGCTTCCACTTGCATCACTGCATCTATACCAGTTAATAACTGACATATCTGCCCTGTCACCAAGATTCAGCTTATAATCTGCTTTAAGTGTGCCATCACCATTGTTAACCACCTCCGGAAGCTTTGTCCATGATGGAGCTGCAAGCTTAGCTGGTTTAACTGTTATGGCTATAGATGCTTTTAAGCCACTCTCTGTACTTGCTTCAATAACTACTTCCTTTGCTTCATCTTCGTTATTAGTACCATTAACTACGCATGTTCCGTCCTTATTATCAACTATTGATACATATGGCTTATATTCATCAGCCACACTGTAGGTAATCTTCTGATTCTTATCTGTATCACCATAGAAATACTTAACACCTGCCGTCAGCTTAGCTGTTTCAGTTCCTGACTCTATAGCTTCCACCTTACCTTCGCTTTCTATATTAAGCTGTGTAGCTATGCTGTCTGCACCATTCTTAACTGCTATATCCTTAACACCAAGTGGATCCCAGTTATCATTGCCCTTTAAAAGATTGTAAGTATTGTAATATACCTTTCCACCATCTTCTATTCTATATGCATTAAGAACCTGCTTTCCTGTCATATCAACCGTTTCAGCAGCATCCTTTCCTGCTATCATTATGCTTTCATTGTTATGTGTTATGTTATACTGATAGCACTTAAGTGACTTATCTGGGTACTTTGTCCATGCAATTCCAAAAGGAATACTGAAGTTGCTCTTATATGCACAATCCACTGCTGTTATTGTTCCGCCTTCCTTTGTGAAGTACTGCATTGGCTCAGCTTCAACATTTAAAACAACACTGTTAAAGATACAGCCTAAAAATGTTGAACCTGTGTTATATGATGAATATAATGGTCTGTTTCCGTAGAAATCAAAATCACAGCCAACAAACACTGCATTACCATTAATCGCATCGTCTGTACTCTCAAAATGGCAGTTGTTATAAAGGCTTCGTGCTGCACCGCCTATAGGATCAAGATTCAGACGGCTGATAAAGTTACAGTTATCTGCAAACATCTTATCTCCAGACATATCAGCAAGCTGTGCCTGTGTAATAGTTTTTGTTCTCTTATCTATATCCAGTTTTGGAAGAAGAGGATATTTAAGATCAACGCTGCAATAGTTACCTATCGTTATGTTCTTTACTGTAAGTGCTCCCTTACAGTTGAATCTGAACATCGTGTAGTTACCATTACAAGCATGTGACTGGCCTCTGTTTCCAGCAAATACTACATTATACGGATTCTTTGTAAGTCCCTTTATAGTAAGATAATCACTGTTAATAATCATTCCATAAGGAACACCATATGTCTTATCCGGCTGCTTAGTATCAGTAGCTGCCGGATCATCTATCCAGTATACGAAAGGTGCCACATATACCGTCATAGGTGCTTCCTCGGTTCCATTCTTTAAACTGCTGTCACTAAGTGCCTTTGTAATATCGTTATATACATATGGATATTTATCAGCAACTTCATCTGATAATGAACCATCAAGATAAATCGCTGTTTCAGACAACTGTATAGTTTCAGAATCGTACTTAATATAAGTACCTCCAAACTCTATAGGGTCGCTTACATCAAGCGGCTTATAGTTATTCTCATCATTGTTTATATCCTTCACTGCTGTATAAATGTTTTTTGTCTGCAAAACAGTACCCTCCTGTGCCACGATTCTGTCTGGAAATACTCCTATATTTCCAACAACCAGCAGGCCCGACATAATACCTGCCATAATAGATGAAACTAATCTTTTCCTTCGTATCATATCTATTACCATACCTTTCTTTAAAATAATAAGATGATAAGTGTCAAAAATATTTTATTATCTACGTTGCAACTATGAATTGATTATAATATATATTGTACTTATATTAATACATAAAAACTGTAAGAAACTTGTAAAATCACTTAAAATATGTTAGCTTTTAAACAATAAAGTTTTACAATACTTATAAAAGAAGGTGTAATTTAATGCATCATGAATATATACCGGCGAATTTTCTGCCAGACATAAAAACTGTTCCTACTTCATACAAAATGTCACATTTTCATACGCATAACAGATGGGAGCTTTTATATCTTATATCAGGAAACTGCACATTATATATCAAAGAAAATATGTATATGCTAAAAAAAGGTTCTCTTGCTATCATTCCTTTTGGAGTAGAACACATGACTACTTATATGTCAGGTGAAGAAAATATAAGAAGCCTTCTTTACTTCGATGATGAAGAGCTTTTATGGTTTAACGAACATGGAATAACAGATATATCTGACATTTTAAGAGGAAGCTTTGTCGTTCAGATTCCCGCACGAAAACAGTCATACATTAAAGAACAGCTGGATAAAATATCCTATGAATTCCATGGTGTAGATAGCATTTCCCCTGCATATGCAACAGCTTATTTTCATGAGCTTCTTTTATATGCCCTCAGATGCCAGACATATAAAGATAACGTAGTTTCCCGTATGGACCTGTCTAATGAAACTATACAGCGCATAGTTGAATATATTCTTGCTAATTATAAAGACAATATCACTCTTTCTGGCACAGCAGAAATGTTTAATATGAGTGAATCCAGTCTTTCCAAAAAATTCAAAGCATTTACAGGGCACCGCTTCCGTGAGTATCTTGTTGATGTACGAACGCATGCCGCTGCAGAGCTTTTAAGGCAGTCCGAGCTTTCTATGACCGAAATAGCCTGTGAATGTGGTTTTTCTGACAGCAACACATTTGGAGATACCTTTAAACGCGTATTTAAACAATCTCCAAGCAGTTATAGAAAAACTCTGTAGAAGACTTCTTATTTATTAAGAATAATAACAAGGAAAGCATCAAAATAATTTCAAATAGAAATTTCAAAATAATATAAAATAAATACAAAAAAGGAAATATAGATATGTTTAGATTATGGTGTAAATTATTTGACAGTTCAAACCACATGATTAAAGATATGGTTGCAGTTAATGACGACCCAAAGCTTAACAGGACTAAAAAAATATTTGATGGAATAAAAGAAGCCTGCTATGAATTCGACTTAAGTGAACCTATGTGGTTCGATTCGAATATAGCAGACTTCAAACATCATTCCAAGGTACGCTTCACAAGCGATAACTTTATTGACGATATTGATTTTTCTTATATGGAAGTGCAAGTTATCGAAGAAGATTAATACTGCATTATTTATTAACCTATGGCACTATCCGTTTATATCAGGATTAACCCCTTTAAGCCCTATAAATGCTGTATCATCAAGTCCACCCTCTTCATGGCCAATAAGCCACTTGTTAGTAGCTGCAAGAAGTGCATCCTCACTATCAGCAATATTATTGTGCACTCTTGCATGCTTTGATGTAAGTGGATAGTTAGTCCCCTTTGGAAGTACTACTGCTACCTGAAAGCCCTTTCCATCCACACCACAAGGTGCATAGTGAAGTGTTGTTGCATACACTTCAACTGCTGTTCCTGCTGGTACTAAAAAAGCTTTAACTTTAGATGTGTCATATGTATGGTCTTTTTCAACATCTGTTAAAAGTCCAAGCATAAGTATCATATCTGTTGCTGCCACATTAATCTCTGAATCTCTGTGATACTCAAGAGCATTAAGCTTTGAGTTATGTCCGTTGCAATAACCTATCTGCACAGGCATCTCACCATATGCAACCGCTGATATATCTAGTCTTACCGGAAGTGCTTCAAGCTCCTTTACTGCCGGCTCATATACAACACCCGCTGGTATTGGTGTTCTTTTCAGTTCCTCTACAAGTGCCGTAAAATCAATATTATCCACTATACGACCATATTTTCTGAATTCATTATCTGTTACTGATAAAATCTGCATATATTTTATATCCTTTCCATCATTATTAATAAGGTTTAATTTTGCTATGATATCGTTTTATTACAATATCATTTATTATGATACAACATTTCTCTTTTCGCCTTTACTAAATGCGGCTATATTCTCATAAACCTCATCCATAAGCCTTGTTCTTGCTTCAACTGTTCCCCATGCAACATGTGGTGTTATAACAAGCTTTGTACTGTCCTTGATTTCCATCAGTGGATTATCTGCCTCTATAGGTTCCTTTCCAAGCACATCCAGTCCTGCCGCTGCTATCTTTCCATCAGCAAGCGCTTCTGCAAGGTCAGTGTCATTCACTATAGGACCTCTTCCCAGATTAAGGAGTATGGCACTTGTCTTCATCTTATCAAAAGCTGCTGCATCAAAAAGATTCTGTGTTTTCTCATTCAGTGGTGCATGAATTGATATAATGTCTGATTCTTTCAAAAATTCATCAAGTTCCTTTCTTTCATATGGAACATTCTGTGTCTTTCCACTCGCAGAATAATATATAACCTTACACCCAAAATCTGCAGCAATCTTTGCCACTCCTTTTCCTATAGTTCCAAGTCCAACTATTCCCCATGTCTTTCCTGTAAGTTCATGGAACACATTTGAAAAATGTGAAAAAATCGGACATTTTGCATACTCACCAGACTTTACATATCCATCATAGTAGCTCATCTTCTCTATAAGATATAATCCAAGTGCAAATGTATGCTGTACTACTGAATCTGTAGAATAACCGGCTACATTAGCCACTCTTATATTCTTTTCCTTTGCATACATAATATCAATATTGTTATATCCTGTAGCAGTCTCAGCTATCATCTTAAGAGCTGGAGCCGCATCTATAAATTCCTTATCTGCCGCTATCTTATTGATAATAACGACATCCGGATTATGCTCGGCAACCCTTTTAAGCGCTTCCTCCCTTGTACTTGTTGAATAACTTTTTACTTCACCTAATGCATAGAACTTGTCTATGTTAACATCCTCACCATATGTAGATGCATCCAGCATAAGAATCTTCATAATATAATACCTCCATACCATATATGCGCCTGCATTTATATGATTCCTTTTCTATATCTGCAGGCAGTATCTTTTAGCAATATATATAACAAAAGTTTTCTAACGTCATTATAAGTCCTGAACACATATTTTTCAATGTATTTATTAGACTTAATTGTCAAAATATTAGTATAAGGTATTGTGAAATGTTGGATTTTTTATGGCAAAATATCGGATTTGTGCCTTGTTTTCGACATTTAATAATAGTATAATTCTTGTATAATTAGATGTCGGATTCAATGGGGATTTTGCCACTGACTGATGTACGATAAAAAAGGAGGAGATATTTTTTATGATTAATTGGAATAATCTTGATACACTTGTGTCTTTTACACAACTGAAAAAGACTAAAGAGGTAAATCTTTCAGATGTCATGTCTGGTGAGGCTGGAGCAGAACGTGTGAAAAACTATAATGTTCCTATGGCATGTGGCCTGAACTACAATTACGCTGCTAAAAAAGTTGATTCAGATGTGTTAAATGCACTTGTAAAGCTTGCTGATGAGGCTCAGCTTGCTGATAAGTTCAAGGCTCTTTACAATGGTGAAGTAATCAATACCGGCGAGAAAAGACTTGTACTTCATCACATGACACGTGGTCAGCTTGGTGATGCTGTTAACGCCGATGGTGTTGATAAGAGAAGCTTCTATAAAACCCAGCAGGAACGTATCGCCGAATTCGCCAACAAAGTACACAACGGTGAAATAACTAACGCAGCTGGTGAAAAGTTCACTACAGTTGTACAGATAGGTATCGGCGGAAGTGACTTAGGTCCACGTGCGATGTACATAGCACTTGAAAACTGGGCTAAGAAGAATAACACATTCAAAATGGAGGCTAAATTCATAAGCAACGTAGACCCTGATGATGCATCTGCCATACTTGCCTCTATCGATGTTGCCCATTCATTATTTATACTTGTATCTAAGTCAGGAACTACGCTTGAAACACTTACTAACGAATCTTTTGTTAAAGATGCACTTAAGAAAGCCGGACTTAATCCAGCCAGACATATGATTGCTGTAACAAGTGAAACCTCACCTCTTGCCAAGAGTTCTGATTATCTTGATGCTTTCTTTATGGATGACTACATTGGAGGTCGTTTTTCTTCTACTTCATCTGTAGGTGGTGCCGTATTATCACTCGCCTTTGGGCCAGAAGTATTCGCTGCATTCCTTGATGGTGCCACAGCAGAGGACAAGCTTTCCATGAACAGTGATCCACTTAAGAATCCTGAAATGCTTGATGCTCTTATAGGTGTATATGAACGCAACGTACTTGGTTACGGATGTACAGCTGTTCTTCCTTACTCACAGGGTTTAAGCAGATTCCCTGCTCATTTACAGCAGCTTGATATGGAATCTAATGGTAAGTCTGTTAACAGATTCGGTGAACCTGTTGATTATCCAACTGGTCCTGTTATCTTTGGTGAACCAGGTACCAACGGCCAGCACTCATTCTATCAGCTTCTCCACCAGGGTACTGATATAGTTCCGCTTCAGTTTATCGGCTTTAGAAACAGTCAGCTTGCTAATGATGTTACTATCCAGGACAGCACAAGCCAGCAGAAGTTATGTGCTAATGTAGCAGCACAGATTGTAGCATTTGCCTGCGGTAAGTCAGATGAGAATCTTAACAAGAACTTCAAGGGTAACAGACCTTCAAGCATAATCACTGGTGATGTCCTGACACCTGCCACACTTGGTGCCTTACTTGCACACTTTGAAAACAAGATTATGTTCCAGGGCTTCTTATGGAATATAAACAGCTTCGACCAGGAAGGTGTACAGCTTGGAAAAGTTCTTGCAAAGCGTGTACTTGCCCACGACACTGATGGAGCACTTAAAGTATATAGTGAACTGCTTAATATATAATTGATATTCAGGCAGCTTATGACATATTAAAAGAACTGCAAACTAGTGAATGTTAAAATATTTTTATGATATCGACATTTGCACAGCACACTCAATCCCCATATATGTATTCTATATCGAAGTTGAATATCCAATTTATTTTGCTGGGAGATTTGGATGCTGGGAGATTGGAATGCTAGGAGATTTTGAACGTAATTATGACCCAATAGGCAGAAAATGAACTGCTTATATGGGTCATATTTTATTGCCTGAGCGGCTGTAGATTTGTGACCCTATATGCAGAATTGCATTTCTGGGTCACTTTTTGTTGCCTGAGCGGCTGTAGATTTGTGACCCTATATACAGAATTGCATTTCTGGGTCACTTTTTGTTGCCTGAGTGGCTGTAGATTTGTGACCCTATATACAGAATTGCATTTCTGGGTCACTTTTTATTGCCTAAGCGGCTGTAGATTTGTGACCATATATACAGAATTGCATTTCTGGGTCACTTTTTGTTGCCTGAGCGGCTGTAGATTTGTGACCCTATATACAGAATTGCATTTCTGGGTCACTTTTTATTGCCTAATTGGCTGTAGATTTGTGACCCCATGAGCAGAATTGCATTTCTGGGTCATATTTTGTTGCCTGATTGCCTATAAATATAAATTATGACCCTATTTTGCAACAAAACCAATCAAGGTAATAAATTATAAGAAAATATATATGTTGAATAAAACCTAATCCGCATAATCATGATAAATAATAAGTTACTTAAACAATATATCAGCTATACAACAACATTTCTACAGTTCCAAAACAAGTTCCTTTATCAGCTTAACTGAATTTTCTATAGCCTTTTTCTCAAATGTTGGATAATCCATAGTAGCACTATCATCAGCTTTATCAGATATGGCTCTTAATATTACAAATGGCACCTTATTAAGATATGCTGTCTGTGCTATAGCTGCACCTTCCATCTCTGTACAGCAGCCATTAAAGTTAGAAGCGATTCTTTCTTTAACCGCTTTATCTGATATAAACTGGTCTCCACTTACAACTCTTCCTATATGTGTTCCTATCTCTGGCAGTACCTTCCTGCACGCTTTATCGGCAAGCTCGATAAGCTTCTTGTCTGCCTCAAACGATAATACATCCATTCTTGGTATCTGTCCAAGAGGATATCCAAAACCAGTTGCATCCATATCATGATGAAGAACATCACTTGATATAACTATATCTGCTATATCAATTTCCGCCTTAAGAGAACCTGCAATACCTGTATTTATAACATAATCTGCGTTGAAATCATCTACTAATATCTGCGTACATACAGCTGCATTAACCTTACCAATGCCACTTCTTACAACTACAACATCCTTACCATTAAGTTTTCCTGCCATAAATGTCATACAAGCCTTGTTCTCTTTTCGTTCAACCTGCATAACTTCAACAATCTGAGCTACTTCTTCGTCCATTGCTCCTATAATACCTATCATTACTTATACCATCCTTCTTATCTGATTATGACAAAGTCTTTACACGTATATCAATAACTTAACGACTTATTTTCATCGTAAATATAGTACCATAGTAATTGGCTGCATTCAACATTATGATATGCTGCTTTCTATATCTATTTTTATCTATCTTATATTTACTTTTATATCTTCTCTTTTTATTTTCTCTTTATATCCACTCTTTTTTCTTCTCTATTATATCTTTTCTTTATACCCACTCTTTTTTTCTTCTCTATTATATCTTTTCTTTATATCCACTCTTTGTATCTTCTTCAGAATTCATATTCCCCACATATTTTACAGGAATTTTATAGATGTCAATTCGCTAATTACTGTAATATGTGTTATACTTTATAAGCATTTATGATATGAATGATGCCAGGTGCTAAATTACATTTGTGGCTGCATGTTAAAATGCATTTGTAGCGTGTTAAAATGCGTCCACAGCTGCATGCTGAAATTTTTCACCCTGACATATACAAAGCATAATAACAATAAAAAACATAAAACGGAGGATTGACTATGAAATATACAACAAAGGGCGTATGCTCACGTTCAATTGAATTCGATGTAGTAGATAATAAGGTTACAGGTGTTAGGTTTGAGGGCGGATGCTCTGGCAATACACAGGGTGTTGCAGCACTTGTTGAGGGCATGGATGTTAACGAGGCTATTAAGCGTATGAAAGGTATCAAATGTGGTTTTAAGCCAACATCATGTCCAGATCAGCTTGCTTCTGCACTCGAGCAGTACCTTGCCAAGGCTAATTAAACATTTTAGAAACGGAGAATAGAATGGGATCAGTAAGCAGGTTTAAAAGAATCTACATAGAGATCACAAGCACCTGTAATCTCAGATGTTCTTTCTGCCAGGAAACAAAACGTCCGCCACATTTCATGTCTATTGAAGAATTCGGACATATTCTTGACGAAATAAAACCATATACGAATTACATATATCTGCATGTAAAAGGTGAACCTATGCTGCATCCTGAACTTGATACTATTCTTTCCATGTGCCAGGATGCCGGCCTTACTGTCAACCTTACAACAAATGGCACACTGCTTTATAGGAAGCTTTTCACTCTTATAAAACATCCTGTACATCAGATAAATGTATCTATGCATAGCGCAGATGATAACGACTGCATAGATATGGATAACTATATAAATGAACTTTTCTACTCATGTGATGAAATATTGGAAAAAACAGATACTGAGATATCTCTTAGATTATGGAATACTAAAAATGAGCCAGCTCTTTTTGGAAAGAAAAACTGTACTATAAAAAAACATCTTTATGTCAATGTACAGAGTCCATTTGAATGGCCTGAGCTTGACAGCAGTTATTGCAATGAACGTGGTTTCTGTCAGGGACTTAGAACACATATAGCTATACTGAGTGATGGTACTGTAACACCATGCTGTCTTGATGGCAATGGTATTATGAAGCTTGGAAATATCTTTGACACACCACTTAAAAATATTCTGGAATGTGAGAGAAGTTCTGCATTTACAAAGGGGTTCCATAATAAATATGCTGTAGAACCACTATGTCAGCACTGCTCTTTCAAGGAAAGATTCGCACATAAGATGTAGATAAAATATATTTTGACAGAATTGGAGAATAGTGTGAAAAATAAGATTTTTCACACGCAAGATTTGTGCTTACGCACAAACTTGAGATGCGCTGAGAAGCAGCGCAAGAATGGAGAATATAATGAAAAAAATAGTACTTACCGGTGGTGGAACTGCTGGTCATGTAACACCCAATATAGCACTTCTTCCAAGCCTTAAAGAGGCTGGATATGAGGTATTCTATATCGGCTCGTACAACGGAATTGAAAAAACTCTTATAGAAGACCTTGATATTCCTTACTACGGAATATCTTCCGGAAAACTAAGAAGATATAGAAGCTTTAAGAATCTTACTGATCCATTCAGGGTTATCAAAGGTTATTTTCAGGCAGGAAAGCTTATGCGCCGCATTAAACCTGATATCGTGTTTTCAAAGGGTGGCTTCGTATCGGTACCAGTAGTACTTGCTGCTGGAAATAAACATATTCCTGTTATCATCCATGAATCAGATATGACACCTGGTCTGGCTAACAGGATAGCTATGAAAAAAGCAACACGAATATGCTGTAATTTCCCCGAAACAGTTAAATATCTTCCAAAGGATAAGGCTGTGCTTACTGGTTCTCCTATAAGACAGGAGCTTCTTCTTGGTAATAAGCTTGCTGGTCTTGAACTGTGTGGATTTACAACTGATAAGCCTATAATAATGGTTGTCGGAGGCAGCACTGGTGCTGTACACGTTAATGAGGCAGTAAGAAAGATTCTTCCAGAGCTTCTAAAAAGCTTTCAGGTTGTCCATCTATGTGGAAAAGGAAAAATGGATACCTCCCTTAACAATCTCAACGGATATATCCAGTTTGAATACATAAGTGAGCAGATGCGGGATCTTTTCGCCATAAGTGATATTGTTATATCAAGAGCAGGTGCCAACTCAATATGTGAATTGCTTGCACTTAAGAAGCCTAACCTTTTGATACCTCTTTCTGCCAATGCAAGCCGTGGCGACCAGATACTTAATGCAAAGTCTTTTAAAGAGCATGGTTATTCGAGTGTTATATTTGAAGAAGACCTTACTCCTGAAGTTCTTTTAAATGCTGTAAATGAACTGTATGAAAACAGACATACTTATATAAACAATATGGCTAAAAGTAAAGAAAGCAATGCTATTCCTATCATTATGGAACTAATAGAAAACTCTTCTAAATAAATAATTAAAAAATATATATTAAGCGCCTGCTGTACCGTATATTGATAAAGTTGAAATTCATTTCAAAAAAGACATATCAGCTGATGTTTCCATCCCGCTATGTCATATACAATACTAGTAATATTCAACACAAGTAACATGCTATACAAGTAATATGCAACACTGGTAACATGCTATACAAGTAATATGCAACACTGGTAACATGCTATACAAGTAATATGCAATTCTGGTAACATGCAATACCAGCAATAGGCAATGCTCGTAATAATGCATACATTATCTGAATATTTCACTTCTGGTATAAACGCAATCTAGCAAGCAGGCGCTGATTTTCTACTCAACAAAATATGCATCTGGATTAACTGGTTCTCCGTACTGTGTAAGTTTAAAATATACCCCAGGACCTTCTTCAATATAGTATGCACTTGGGCTTGCCACTGTACCTATAAGCTGTCCTGTTGTAACCTTATCCCCTTTTTTCAGATTAACATTTTCTATCATTCCTGTAGTTGTCTCATATCCATTTCCGATAGATACCGTTACTGTTGTACCTGTTTCAGAAAGCTCTGCAACGTCTGTGACTACGCCTGAAGCTGCTGCTGCAACATTAGTTCCTACTTCTGAGTTTATGATGATCCCTGGACTGCATTTATATACTCCAAGACTTTTAAAAAGCACTGTTTCATCCATACTATAATCCAGTGTAATATGTCCTAATACCGGCCATGCCAGTTTATTACTTTCATCAAATGTAAAACTTCTCATAGCTTCTGCCATAACCTCTTCAGATGATAATGTTGGTGGAACTGTAGCTTCTTCCTGCATTGTTGTATCTTCTTTATCAGATATCATCAGCTCATCATTATTCTTTTTCACAGACTCGTTTTTTTCAGCCATTCTTCCCCTTGCGTTTGCTTCTAACAGTTCATCCTGTGCATCTGACTCATCTATATTTTCTTCTGCATCCTCTGTCTTCATTGCAACATTTTCCTCTGTTTCGTTCAAATTAACAATATTGCCGCTTTCATTTCTGTTAGCATTTACATTTTTTATAACCGAAACAACACCAATAATAAGAGCTGCAATTATACCAAGTGAAATAATTGTAGATACTATCTTTACTGTATTCCTTCTATCTTTATCCATATTAACCTCCATTCCATGCATAATATGCATATTTTAATAAACAAGCCGTTCACCAGATGCATTTATAGTTTTATGCACTTATTGCTTGCGATGTTAATATGTTTTCCACTTATTCAGCTGCTTATTCACCTATTTTGAATATGTTTTACTTTTTGTTAATTTTAAATATGTTTTTCATTTATTGTAAACACATTCTCATTTTATTTATTTTAAATATATTCTCATGCTATTTATTGTAAATACATTTAAACTAGTTACACTTTTAAATTTTTATGTAGTTATATAATTCTCCTACTTTAAAAAAGGATGTAAACACCTCTTAGTGTCCACACCCTTACTTTTAATATTTTGCTATGATCTTTGTTGTAATTCCTGCTATGAATTCTTACTATGAATTCTTGTTATAATTCCTGTTATAAATTCTTGCTATAAATTCTTGTTATGAATTCTACTTGTTATCTTTATCAAGGAATCTCATTTTAGCTTCCGCTGATGCACGCTTTTCCATGCTTTCAACAGCTGCATTGGATTCTCCATACATAGAACCAAGATTGTTAGCAATCTTATTCTTACATCTTTCACAGAACCTGCCAGATCTTATTGTTGCTCCACATCTTTCACATCTGATACCTATAGGTGAATCCTCAGCTATCATAAGACGCTCTTCTCTTATCCACTGTTCTATCTGTCTTGAGCTTACATCACATTCTTCTGACACTTCATTGATAGTTGCAGCTTTATGTTCCTCTATATATTCTTTGACTTCGTCAAACTTTTCTTCCATCTTCTCTATACAGTTAGGACACAGATTGCGGTAAGGACCACCTATAAAATTATATAACTTACCACACATTCTGCAATTTCTTATATCCATAATTTTCCTCCATTCTTGTGTCTAAAATCCTTTTCCTATACACAACGTGACCACATATACTTTATCTGTCCCAGATTCTTTAAAACATCTTGCACACGCGTCTACCGTTGCACCCGTTGTATATATATCATCCACAATTAATACTTTATTATATCTTATACTATTATTGCAGATTTGAAAAGCATTTTGAAGATTTTTAACTCTTTCTTCATTACTCAGTTCCTTCATTGGCGTTGTCTTCCTGATACGCATAATATATTTATTATTGATGGGAATTCCCATACTGCCTGAAAGTTCATCTGCAATAAGCTCCGCCTGGTTATAACCTCTCTGCTTAAGCTTTGATTCATGTATTGGTACAGGTATAATCACATCAGGTCTCCATGCTCTTATAACCATACCACACATTCTTTCAATTTCTCTTGCATATATAGCCGCATATTCTCTCTTATTATGATACTTAAATCTATATATCGACTGCTTTATTCCATCTGAATACTCATATAAGCTTACTGCCTGGTCATAAATATGTTCTGTTTTCATACAATCCTGGCAGTATTCCCTGTCATCATCAAGAGCTTTGCCACATTTTATGCATGTCGGCTCATCAACATATGTTATTTTGTCAAGACACCACGGACATATATCCAGTCTTTCTTTGTTCTTTACTACACGCGGTTTTCCACATATGGGACATGCCGGAGGATACAAAACATCTTCTGTATTTTTTATTATATCCTGAATGATTTTTTTAATTTTTTCTTTTGAATATCTTTTTTCTTTTGAATACATTTTCCCCTTAAATATAGTTTTCTTCTAAATATCTTTTTTCTTTGTTTTTAATTTCGCATTTTATCATATGTAATCTACTTAATTTCTGATATTTCCTTTATTCTTTCGTCCAATGAAGTGTATCTTTTAGCTTCAGATTCATTTTTTACCATCTGCATAAACACCGGCTCTTCTCCTATTATACACACACATTTTCTTGCTCTTGTGATAGCTGTATATAGAATATTCCGGTTCATAAGCATTCTTGGACCTGCATACATCGGTATAATAACAGCAGGATATTCACTTCCCTGTGCCTTATGCACTGTTATTGAATATGCAAGCTCCAGCTCATCAAGATCATCAAAGCTGTATTCGACATATCTTCCATCTTCAAATCTTACTGTCATGCTTTTATTAAATGGTACTATCTCCATAACTATCCCTGTGTCTCCGTTAAACACTCCGCTTCCCTGTTCTATAGCCATTCCACGATCATTTTTTTTCGTCCAGTCAAGCTGATAGTCATTTTTTATCTGCATAACCTTATCGCCTTCCCTGAAAACATTATCCCCATGTTTTTTTTCCATCTTGGAGGCACTGGAAGGATTGAGGAAATCCTGAAGAATATTGTTAAGTCTTTCAACACCTACTGCTGATTTTCTTGAAGGTGTAAGCACTTGTATTTCGTTTATATCTGCACCAACATAGCCTGGCAGCTTATCCTTAATAACTGTTTTCAATGCAGCTATTATGGCCTCAGAACCCTGTCTGTGTATAAAAAGAAAATCCTTGCTATACTTGTTTAACGTAACCTGTTCGCCTTTATTAATCTTGTGGGCATTGGTTATTATCTCACTTTCTGCTGCCTGTCTGAATATCTTCTCAAGCTTTACAACATTAAAGCATCCTGATGATATAATATCCTTTAACACATTTCCTGGTCCCACACTAGGAAGCTGGTCAACATCTCCTACAAGTATAAGCCTTGTACCTACTGGAACTGCCTTAAGCAATGCATTCATAATGTTGATATCAACCATGGACATCTCATCCACTATTATTACGTCTGCTTCGAGAGGATTATCCTGATCTCTGTTAAAATGCATGCCAAGACTTGAAGAAGCATTACGCTTTTCGTTATCAAGCTCAGAAAGCCCACCTCCTGCTATCTCTAACAATCTGTGGATTGTCTGTGCTTCAACACCGCACGTTTCTGTCATACGCTTCGCAGCCCTTCCTGTTGGTGCAGCAAGCCGTATATCCAGTCTTTCCATTTCAAAATATTTTATTATGGCGTTAATCGTTGTTGTTTTTCCTGTACCAGGACCACCTGTTATTACAATAAGTCCATTGAGTGCCGCTAATGCAACCGCACGTTTTTGTATATCATCAAGTATTATGTTTTCTGATTTTTCGATATCTGCTATGCGTTCATATACATTTCCTGTATCTTCATCACATTGTATATTAAGCTCAAGAAGATTCTTTGCAACATTCTGTTCCATGCGATAATACATGGCTGAATATACATTCCATGATGTATGTCCATCACTTTCCTGTTCCTTTATGCTGTATGACATATCCTTTTCATCATCTGGCACGTCATCCGCATTTTTCTTAATATATATCTTTTTATCAATAGCAAGATCACTTATATAATGTTCATAATCCGTTATCTTGACGTCAAGCAGTATCTCAGCCTGATATTTAAGCTTATCATATGGAAGATATGTATGCCCCTGCAGTGTCGCCTGATTAAGACAGTATAAAAGTCCGCTTTTTATTCTGAAATCAGAATCGCCCTTTATTCCTACCTTTGTCGCTATTGCATCTGCCTTTTTAAAACCTATGCCTTCAATATCATCTGCCAGCTTATAAGGGTTATCAGTGATTATCGTGTATATGCTGTTACCGTATTTTTTAAATATTTTATTGGCAAGATTCATCTGGATACCATAATCTGAAAGATACATAACAGCTTTTCTGGTATCTCTTTTACCGGCATATTGCTGTGCTATATCCATTGCTTTGTTGTAGCTTATTCCTTTAATATCTGCCAGACGCTCCGGCTCTTTGTCGAGTATTTCAAAGGTCTGCTCGCCGAACTCCTTAACTATTCGTTCTGCCATTTTAGCGCCTATACCCTTTATAGCCCCGGAACTTAGATAACGCTTTACAGATTCTGCATCTGTAGGCGTCTTGAATTCATAAGAACTTATCTTAAACTGCATTGTATAATATGATGGATGCTTAACAAAAACACCATCTGCAGCTATAAATTCACCTGTGTCAACACTGCTTAGTGTGCCAACACAGGTAATATCGTCACCTTTGTATTCTATTTCGAAAACTGTATAACCATTATCCTCATTACGAAAGATAATGTTTTCTACAAATCCTTCTACATACTTAACAGACTCGTAATCCAATCTGCTTTTCCCTCTCTTTATAACTTTTTACCAAACTATAATTATAGCTACGCTTCATCTACTGTGTAGTTACGCTTCATCTGCTGGTAAAGTGTCTGTGCAATACCAAGTCCCTTACCATTATCAGATTCTGTAAACAACTCAGCATAGTTTTTAATCATCTCATCACCGAAGTAACTTCCAAGTGTACTCATGGCAGAGTCTGACTCTCCACCTATAGATGCCATACTGTTGAACAATGAAGTACTACTATCATCATCTGAATCTATCTTAGCCATCTTTTCCATAGATTTAAGCATCTGTTCTACAAAGTAACTTTCAAAATCCTTGCATACACTCATAAGCTCATCATCAGATGCCTTAGAAAAATCTGTACCATTTATCTTATCTGTAAGATCTGATGATGTTTTATCATATGTATCTGCATAACTTGTATTAATACCTGTCATATAATCCATACATATCTCCTATTATATCTTAAGTTTATCTCTTAAGTGCATTAGCCTGTTCCATCATAGTATCAGATGTTGTTATTGCCTTTGAACATAACTCATATGCTCTCTGTGCTGTAATAAGATTAACCATCTCTGTTGCTACTTCAACGTTAGAAGCCTCAAGATATTTCTGCTTTAACTGGCTCTTTTTGCCAACGGCATCTGCATCTTCATTTAAAGCGATACCTGATGCATCTGTCTCAGCAAGATAATTACCACCAAGCTTTTCAAGTCCTGATGGATTCGTAAACTGAAAAAGTCCTATCTTTACACCTATAGGTGTAACATTGCCATCATCTTCTTTATATGTTACATTGCCATCGGAATCCATGCTGATTCTTGTTAAATCATATTCATCTGATGATACAACTATAGGCTGTCCATCTGAGCTTAATACTGGATATCCGTCTGCTGTACACAGCATCATACCCTCTGTTGATGTTGAAAAATAGAAATTTCCATTACGTGTATATAATGTATCTCCATCTTCATTCTGTATAGCAAAGAAACCATCTCCACTAATAGCAAAATCTGTTGCACTGTCACTCGCATTCATGGCACCCTGTGTATAGTGTGATGTTATTGATGATACTCTTGCACCAAGACCAACCTGCGCAGAAACTGGCTTAAACTCACCATTGGCTGATGTTGTTCTTGCCTGAAGATTCTGATACAGCAAAGACTTAAACTCAGTTGACTCTGATTTATAACCTACTGTGTTAACATTTGCAAGGTTATTCGATATTGTATCTACACTTGTCTGCTGTGCCATCATACCTGATGCTGCAGTCCACAATGACCTCATCATAATGCTTGTCCTCCTGATTACTCTAATAAATACTTTATAGTTCTGATATGCTTACCATCTTGCCTAGCATCTCATCAACTGCATTAACTATCTTCTGATTACTCTCATATTCTCTGGCTATGTTAATCATGTCTACCATCTCTGTAACTACGTTAATATTAGATGCTTCAATATATCCCTGATTAACCACGGCATCAGAATCCTTTGTAACAGCTCCATCAACCGCTCTGTAAAGATTCTCACCGTACGCCTCTATATAATCATAGTCTTCAAAATCAACTATTCCAAATGTATCTACATACTGTCCATCTGCGTATATAGCACCTGTTGAATCAACAGATAACTGCGATGCATCTGTAGGAAGTAGTATTGGGTCTCCACTTTCACCTAATACATAATCACCATCCTTGGTAACCAGATAACCTTCCTGATTCATCTGGAAAGATCCATCCCTGGTATAAAGTGTTGATGTTTCACCTGCTTTGTTAGTAAATGATATTGAGAAGAATCCCTTACCAGAAAGTGCAAAATCATAATTACTGTCAGTGTTTCTAAGTGAGCCCTGATCCCAGCTTCTATATGTTTCACCTATCTTTGCTCCAAGACTCATACTACCTATATTCTGATTCATATATCCAACTGTAGCATCTTTTATCTTTATTCCATATACTGAATCAAAGCTTTGTGTTGTTACACCTTCTTTTTTAAAACCTGTTGTTGTAGCATTTGCAAGGTTGTTTGATACTACATCAAGTCTCTTCTGCTGATTCACTAATCCTGTATAAGCAGTGTATAAACCTCTTACCATACCTGACCTCTTTTCCTGCGAATTTATGTTAACAGCTATTTTTTTCCTGCGAATTTATGTTAACAGCTATTTTATATGTTATAACGGATATCATAACATATATACTGTTAACATAAGCTTCTAATCTTCTCTGTAACCTGAAAGGAATTCTATAAACTTACCTGTTCCTATAGCAACTGCTGTCATAGGATCCTCTGCTGTCATAGTATTAATTCCTGTTTTTGACTCTATAAGATCCTCTAATCCTGAAAGCAGACTTCCTCCACCTGTAAGGACGATTCCTCTGTCTGCAATATCAGATGCAAGTTCTGGTGGTGTCTTTTCTAACACACTATGAACTGCTTCTACTATCTGTGAAGTAGCTTCCTTTAAAGCTTCCTCTGTCTCTTCAGAAGTCACCTCTACTGTCTTAGGAAGACCTGTAACAAGGTTACGTCCTCTTACATTCATTTTGGCAACTTCTGGTCTTGGATAAGCTGATCCAATCTTTATCTTAATATCTTCTGCTGTTCTTTCACCGATAAGAAGATTGTGCTTCTTTCTCATGTATCTTACAAGTGCTTCATCAAAATCATCACCTGCAATCTTGATAGATGTACTTACAACTGTACCGCCAAGTGATATAACTGCGATATCTGTAGTGCCACCACCGATATCAACTATCATGTTTCCACAAGGTCTTGAAATATCTATACCAGCTCCGATAGCTGCTGCTATAGGCTCTTCAATAATAGCAACCTCTCTTGCACCTGCCTGAAGAGTTGCATCCTCAACTGCCTTCTTCTCTACTTCTGTAACACCAGAAGGTACACATACGCTTATTCTAGGCTTCTTAAGCATTCTTCTGCCGATAGCCTTCTGGATAAAGTACTTAAGCATCTTTTCTGTAACTGTATAATCTGAAATAACACCCTGACGAAGTGGTCTTACCGCTACAATGTTTCCTGGTGTTCTACCAAGCATCAGACGTGCTTCCTCGCCAATAGCCTTAATCTTGTTAGTATCTCTGTCAAATGCGACAACTGAAGGCTCCTTTAAAACTACGCCTTTTCCCTTTATATATACAAGAATACTTGCAGTACCAAGATCGATTCCAATATCAGTTGATAACATTCTGTTTTCCTCCTAAAATCCAACTCATTAATCCTACTCATTAATCCAGCTCATTAATCTAACCTGTTAATTTAACTCGTTAATCAAGTTTATTAACCTGACTCGTTAATCAAATTCGTTAATCTGACTTGTTAATCTGACTTGTTGATCAAGTTCGTTAATCAGCTTATTGTTTGTTATCATTAATTATGTCCAATCCGCATATTTTACATAAACAATACATCTTATAAACATATACAAACATTTTTACTTTATTAATATATTAGCAATAAAAAATACATTTCATAGCTAATCAACATTATATACATAAACAGGGAATTTTAAAAGTACTTAATGAGAAAAAATATGATTTTTTTATAAATATAGTTGTTTAGCATACATTCGGTTGGCGAACTGACGACATAATATAAGCTACAGGCAGTCCTGCATACTATGTGAAATGCACTTGAAGTTTGATTGTGATATTTCTTAGTCTTTCCCTTTATCCACCAGCTAGCTTCGTACATGGATGTACGAAGCAGCGAAGCCGCGCCATGGACGGCGCGTCTGAGCGGTAGCGTCAGTTACCATAGTTTATATGGAAAGACTTAGAACTATCCAATCAAAGCTTCTGGCATTGAACATAGTGTGCA
>OBXA01000100.1_pt1 | contig 74926 bp, 62 predicted proteins | sample 1538121 | NCBI WGS metagenome assembly OBXA01 (sample SAMEA2580133, study PRJEB22360) | human gut metagenome | biome: human gut; feature: human-associated habitat; material: faeces | place: Denmark | collected 2008/2010 | reverse complement strand
TCTTCCCCGACGCGGGTGGGGGGGGGGGGCCCCCCCCTGCCAGTGCGGATAGGCGCCTACGAGAAGGCGCGTAAGCCACACGATCGGAGTCATCAGCTTGAAGGGACTGAACACTTCTTTTCCGTCTGAATGAGTGAATCCCGACATTATCCTGCAGACGGCGCGGGTTTGCCGAAGCAGGGAGGAATTTGAGCGCGGATCACGCGAGCATGCGGGTAATGAATGCCTCGAGTTCGCCAGCTGCGAAGCGCCCGGCGAGCATGTCGACGTCTTCGCCGCCTTTGAAGAAGACGATGGCGGGAAGCGAAGAAACGCCGCAGTCGGCGGCCAGATAGGTTGCCTCCTCGATATCGGCGACAGCAAATTCGGCCCGGGCCGAGTGGTTTTTTGCGGCCGAGAGGAATAGAGGCTTCATGGCGCGGCATGCGCCGCACCAGCTTCCCGAAAAGAAGAGAAATACAGGGGAGCCCGATGCAATGCGGCGCGTGAGTTCAAGAATGGCCCGGGAGTCTGACATGGTTTCGTTTCAGCGGGTTTAGTGTTGCGTGCCGGCTTCCGTCTGGCGCTGCGCAAAGGGTATTTTGTCGATGGTCGGGTCGTCAATTGAACCCTTGACTTCATACTCCGTTGAGAGAATGTTCGATATCTGGTCCTTGAGCACCCATTGCGCGAGAAGCGTGCCGATGCCGACGGCGGGATTGGCAATGGCGAGCGCAAGCGAAGCGCCTTCGGCATTGATGCTCGGCAGAACAAGCGCCTTCAGATCGAGGATATTGTTGACGAGGTCAATATCGCCTGATGTCACAACCGTTGCAGCACTTCCGGCAACCGTGGTGCGCTTGACGTGGATGACGCCGTTTTCGATCACGGAGCTGGTGGTGAATGAATCGAAGCGGAAGCCCTGTGAGAGTACATCGCGGAAGTCAAGCGTGAGCCGCCGCAGGAGATGCTGCATGGAAAGCAGCGAGAGGAGCCGCCCTGCGCCGGGCTCAACCTGGAGCAGCTGTCCGGATCCCGCCTGAGCAGAAACTTCGCCCGTGAGCGTCTGAAGGTTGAATCCGCTCGGGCGGCCGATCCACGAAAGATTCAGCTTTGCTTCACCGGGCGCTTCCCGGAGGACGCCCTTGATGTCGAGGCTCGAAAGAACATTCCCGGCATCCTTGATGTCGATGACGGAGTTGAGTGTGGAGCGTCCCGGATCATCCATGCTCACGCGGTGCCAGCGGCCTGAACTCGTGAGCGTGCCGCCCGCATTGCGGATGGTGAGCGCGTTGAGCGTCCAGTCGCGTCCCCCTTCAGGAGCAAGCCTGTTGTCGGCGGAGGCCTCCAGCTTCCCTACTCTTCTTCGTCCGTAGGAGAGGTCATCGATCACGATGCGCAGATCGGGCAGCATGGGGAGCTCTTCGAGCGCATCCGCGAGCGCAGAGTTGTTTTTAGGCGGCACTGCGGCCGAAAGCGGCTGCGTGCCGGTACCTGTCGGGACGGAAGCTGTTTTGTTTTCGGCGATTTCCGGAAGGCGGAGACTGTTGAGCTTGAGTGTCAGCCGAGGCGCTCCATTGGTCGTCTCGTAGGCATATTCGGCCTGTCCCATCGCCATGTCGCCGTGGATCCTGAGATGCCAGAGTCCGGGAAGCTGCCGCCAGACGCCGTCAATAGTGCCGAGCGTCTGTTCTTTCCAGGTGACAGTGCCCGCATAAAAATCGAGTTTGGTGATGTCGGGTACGGCACGGTCCCTGGCGGCTTCCTTCTGAGGCGCTTCCGGCGACCTTTGCAGCTTTTCCCAAAGTTGGGTCCACTGCGTGAGGTCGAGCTTTTCGGTGCGGACTGCAGCCTCTATACCCGAAGAGACGGTGCGCATGGGGGCGCCAAGACCGATGTAGCCCCGCGAGAGCTTGTCCGCTTGCCAGCCGAAGTCCAGATTAAGCAGCGGCGATGCAGAGACCGTGAGTGATGCATGATCCCCCGCGAGCTCATAAGTGAATTTAGCGGGGATTCTCGTCTGCGCCGGCTTCCCGAGGGGCTCCGGAAGGTCGCTTGCGAGTCCGGTCAGGCTGGATTCCCCTTCAATTCTGAGGGGGTCCTTTGAATTCCAGGGGATTGTGGCGCGGGTTTGAACTTCAGTTTTTCCGGAGAGCGCGCCGAACCAGGGTTTGACCCAGTCTGCATCTACAAGCCGCCCGAGATCGTCGGGGATTGCCGCTGAATGGATGTCGAGCGTGACCCCATTTTTGTCTGAGCGGGCAGAGGCCGTGACGGGGCCGGCTGCCGTGGTTCCCTTAAAGACCTGCGGCGTTGAAATGCCCTTGGAGGACACGGTGAGCTTGCCCGAAAGGTTCTTCACTTCCGGGAGGAACGGCTGATAGGCAAAAGTTCCCTGCGAGAGCGCGGCATCAACAGAATATTCCGTGGTTCCTTTTCCCAGCGGAACTCTGAGCGAGAGCACGGCTTCGGCTGCGCCGCTTCCCCGGGATTTTTCAAAAGGCTTCCCAATAAGAGAAGTGAGAAATTTAGCTTTCCCGAGGTAGCTGAGCGCTTCGCCGAAGTCGCCCTTGATTTTCCCGTCAACGGTGAGGAGCGGCGGATTGGAAATGAAGGATGGGATTTCCACCTTGACATCGGTTGCTGAAAGCGCACCGCATTTTGCGGAGTTTCCGGTAATGGTCATCCGATTGCCGACAAAGGCAAGGTGTGCACTGGCATGGCTGAGCACCGGGAATTCGCCACCCCGGACCCAGCCTTTGCCGTCCTTGCCTTTTTCCCGCGTCGGCATGAAGTCCATGGAACCGTCGGCAACATCCCCCTCAATGCGGAATTCTCCTTCGGAAGGATTCCAGCCGTCCCAGGGGAAGGCATTCAGGGGGCCCCGGACGACAAAGCTTCCTCCGGTAATGCGGCCTCCCATAATCGCGGCTTCGACGTAGTTGAGCGCCGGATCCCCGATCACATTGGGAAGATATTTGATGACGGACGTACCCGTACCGCGCTCGACCGATCCCGCAATATCGATCGTGCCCGCGCCGCCCGAATTTTTCCATGTGCCGGCCGCCCGTGCGGAGAGATCATCGTTGGCGACTTTGATGTCTTCGAAGCTCAGACTGACTTCCGAGTGAATGGAGGCTTTTACCCGACCGGTAAGACTCGTGATGTTGAGCTGCGGATTCCTGAAGACGCCCGGGAAATAGAGGGCGCCGTAATGCATGTCGAGCGAAATGTCGAATTCGCCCGGCGTATTGGTGAGAACAGAGCCCGAAAGGTTGCGTATGCCTGGGAACCCGTCCTCTCCCGGAGGAATCGTGATGCCGCGAAAGACTCCGGCGAAGCTCCAGTTGCTCGGATTTTTGTAATCGCTGTGAAAGGATGCGCTTGCTTCCTGGAGAATGCCCGAGATCGGACGTTCGGAGAGAAAAGCGAGCGCGTCATGGGGGAGCGGCAGCGATGAGGCAATTTTGGCGAGCGTTCCGATAGACACTTCAGAGGCTTCAAAATTGCATGAGCTCACGTCATCGGCAGCGTTTTTCACGCAGTCGGCAGTCATCGTTGCCGGTCCGAAGCGTGAGCCGTTGAGTCCATGCTGGAAGGCAAGACGTTCGGCGCGAAAGTGCATGCCGTCGGCATCTTCAGAATAAGCAACGCGTCCGGAAAGACTGGAAAGATTGAGTTTTTCGAGTTCCGGCGCTATCTGAGCATGCACCTTGGAAAGGTTGATGTCCGAGAGGAGCCTCGTGATGCGCCCCGAATCAAAGCTGACCCATGTGCGTGCGGCGCCCGTTCCGGTGCGCACGATGTTTCCGAAGCCAATGCGGTGCAGGATGCGCGCGAAATCGACTCGCGAAAAGTCCGCATAGGCTTCACCCTTCCAGGTGAAGGGATCGGCCTTGTCGGAGAAGATGTTCTTTTCAAGCCGCGCGCGCAGATCGAAAGGTCTGGCGACATTGTCCGTTTTGAGAATGCCGGAGAGTGCTGCCCTGTAGTCGAAGAGCCTTTGCTCAAAAGCGATGTTTGCGTGGTTGACGGCAACCGGAAGGGGTTTGGGAAGCGTTTCGTCCGTATAGAGGAATGTTCCGTTCTCAATGAGGATCCGCCCCTGGTTCAAGAACCATCGGAGGGCTGGAATTTCGGTCTTCGGAGATTCTCCGACCGAGGGATCGGATTGAGCAGTGCTGCTGATATCCAGCGTAAAGCCGCCGATATCGAAAGTTCTTTCATTTAAGCGCCTGACATTGAATGTAGGCGTGGAGATGATGAGCGTTTGAAAGCGGGGTTCCAAATGCCAGAGAGAGCTCCAGGCGAGTTCGGCCTGAACTTTCGGCAGGTGCAGCGACACCGGTCCGTCCCTGCGCGAGAGCGTGACATCCTCGAGCGTGATGACGGGACGCAGCAGCGTGAAGCCTGTCTGCATGCGGCGTGCCTTCACGTCAATGCCGGTAGCTTCTCCCAGCATTGTCTCGTATTGGCTGAGGTGCTTCGGAAATTGCGTGGTGAAGAACCACCGTGAGAAAACAATTGCCGAACCGGCGATGAACCAAAGCACGAGCAGAATCCAGCCGGCTATCCCGAGCCATCTTCTCAAGGAGGAAGAATGTCCGGTCTGAGCTTCACGGTGGAGGGATTCGGGACGCACTGCAGAGTCGCTTTAGGGTTGAGGAAAATGCTTCCCGAAACGTTAGCACGGCGCCGCGTCTGCAAGGATTATCAAATCGAAACGTAGAATTGCAAATACACGCGCTTCTTGCCAGAAGGAGAAAAATATGACGAGGCCGACGTTGAGGGAAGTTGCCGAGCTTTCGCTCTTTGCATCGCGATCACTTAAAGCCATGGTGCCGGGCGACGCAGAAGAAGAAAAACTCGCGCGATTTGAAGCGCTGGCTTCCGCGCCCTGGTCGCGCGAACGCATCCGCGAACAGATTCTCCCTGCCGCAGACAGCGTGCAGCTTTCGCTTACGCTCAGGAAGCTTCGCCGCGACATCATGCTTACGCTCATTGGACGAAATTCCACGGGCGCCTGCGGTTTTCATGAAGTGGTCGATACGATGACCGTCTTTGCTGAAGAAGCGGTTCAGGCCGTGGTTCGTGTTCATGGGCGGGAGCTTGCTGAACGCCTCGGCGTGCCGATGAGTGCCGAAGGCATTCCGCAGGATCTCCTCGTTGTCGGCATGGGCAAGCTCGGCGGTCGGGAACTCAATGTCTCTTCCGACATTGACCTTATTTTTCTCTATGGTGATGAAGGCGAAACGAAGCCTACGGCAGAGTTTCCCAATGCCCGCCGTTCCGTGACGGTGGACGAGTTTTATGCCCGTCTCGCGCGTCGGATCATCCCGGCGCTGAATGACCCGGAGGGACCGGGATTCGTATTTCGCGTCGACATGCGCTTGAGGCCGAACGGCGACGCGGGGCCGATCGTATGCTCGGCCGACATGCTCGAAGAGTATCTCTACACGCAGGGGCGCGACTGGGAGCGCTTCGCATGGCTGAAGGGCCGGATCATAAGCGGTCCGGTATTTTCAACGCCGGAGCAGTTTGAGACGGAATCGCGCTACATCCGCTCGCTCGTTCAGCCTTTCGTATTCCGCAAATATCTCGACTTCAGCGCCATCAGCTCGCTCACAAAGCTCCATGAGCTTGTGCGGGCGGAAACGGACCGCAGGGAACTCGCCCGTTCTCGCGAAGGGTGCAACGTGAAGCTCGGGCGCGGCGGAATCCGAGAAATTGAATTTATTGTTCAGACCCTTCAGGTGATCCGCGGAGGGCGCGATGCGACGCTTCGCGGACGTTCAACGCTTCCGATGATTGAGGCGCTCGCCCGAGCGGGCGCCCTCACGCAGGAAGCTGCGGATACGCTGTCCGGACATTATGTTTTCCTGCGCGATGTCGAGCATGCGCTTCAGTATGTCGACGACCAGCAAACGCAATGGCTGCCGCGCGAGGGCGAGATGCTCGAACGCGCCGCCGGCCTACTCGGCCTTTCGCCGGAAGAGCTCTGGACGAAAATTGAGCGCGTGCGCGACTATGTGGCGAAAACCTTCGACGGCGTCTTTCAGGTCAATGCAGAAAAAGCGGAAGCGAAGGATGCCGACCGCTGGCCGGCCGGCTGGGCGGATGGATCTCCGAGAGCGCCGGAGCTCCTTGAGGAATTGCTGGGCAAGCTGGGCTACGGAGAGTCCAGCGGGGAGCTCGCTATGCGCATTCTTTCGCTTGTCAGCGGCCGGCGTGCGCTTGTGCTTTCTGAGGAAGCCCGTACGCGCATGCGCCGCCTCGTTCAGTTTGTTGTCGAAAAGTGCCCGGAATGGATTGAGCGGTCGGGTACCCGCGTGATCTCGAGCGCCGAAGAGCTTTCACGCTACCTGCGTTTGCTCGAAGCGATTGCCGGGCGTTCGACCTATGCCGCGCTTCTTTACCAGTATCCTTCCGCGGCCGCCCGCGTCGGGCGCGTGCTTGCGGCAAGCCGCTGGAGCGCAGACTACGTCGTGCGTCATCCTATCGTGCTCGATGAGCTTGTTGATTCGAGAAGTTCGGAAATGGACGACTTCACGCCGGTCGACTGGAGCGGCTGGCGGGAGAATCTCCATGCCCAGCTCGTTTCTGCCGAGGGAGACCAGGAGCGGCAGATGAATTACCTGCGCGATGCGCACCATGGTGCAGTTTTTCGTCTTCTGGTAGCGGATCTCGACGGGCGATTCGCCGTGGAGCGCCTTGCCGACCAGCTTTCCGCACTCGCTGATGCAGTGATTGCAGAAGTGCTCGACCTCGCCTGGGCGAGCTTGCCGAGGCACCCTGAGGAACCTCCGAAATTTGCCGTGATCGGCTATGGCAAGCTGGGCGGCAAAGAGCTGGGGTATCAGAGCGACCTCGACCTCGTTTTTCTCTGCGACGATCCCGATCCGGAAATGGATGCACTCTACAGCCGCCTGGTGCGCAGAATGATGAGCGCGCTTACCGTGCAGACATCGTCCGGCAAGCTCTTTGATGTCGATCTGAGACTGAGGCCCAATGGAGAGAATGGACTTGCGGTTTCCTCCTTCGACATGTTTTCGCGCTACCAGCGCAATGTGGACGGCAACGGCGCCTGGCTCTGGGAGCATCAGGCGCTGACGCGCGCGCGTTTTGTCGCGGGAGATCCGGATCTCGGCCGCAAATTTGAGGCTGAGCGCGTGTCGATCCTGCGAGAACCCCGCAACCGCGATGCGCTTAAGGTTGAAGTGAGCGCAATGCGGGCGAAGATGCTTGAAGGACATTCGAATGCGAGCGGTCTCTTTGATCTCAAGCACGACCGCGGCGGCATGGTGGATGTGGAATTCATCGTGCAGTACCTTGTGCTCGGGTGGAGCGCTGATTTTCCGGAGCTCGTCAACAATTTCGGCAACATTCTGCTTCTCGAAATGTGCGCGCGGCTTGGCCTCATCAATGAAGAGTCCGCTGCCAGAACAGTGCTTGCATATCGCCGCTACCGGGCGCTGCAGCATGAGATTCGCCTCAATGCCGGCGAAGGGGTGCCCGCACGCGTTCCTCTCGACATGATTGAAGAGGAGCGTGAAGCCGTCAAAGCCCTGTGGCGGGAAGTCTTCGGCAATGACGGACCGCAGCGGCAGTAGGCATTCCGAGGGATCTTCCAACAGCAACAGAATGTGTCAGCGAAGAGCAAGGAGAGCGCAGCGGACTAGAATCGAAAATTCTTTCTGAACGCGCGTTCAAGTTTTTTTGCATCTTTTCTCGTCATGCCCATTTCCGAGTCCGATTACAGTGCTCCGTCCTGGTGTCCGGGAGGCCACCTTCAGACCGTTATTCCTGCGCGTATTACCGCTCGTCCAAAGGTGACCTATCGACGGGAAATCGTTACTACGCCGGACGACGACATCGTTGCCTGGGACTGGGCGGAGCCTGAACCGATCGATCCTGAAGCGCCCGTACTGGTGCACTTCCATGGTCTCGAGGGCGGGAGCGACAGCCATTACGCGGAAGCCCTCATGCACGAATGCGTGCGCATCGGCTGGCGCGGTGTGGTTGCTCATTTCCGAACCTGCGGCGGCGTCATGAACCGGCTTCCCCGCGCTTATTTCGCGGGCGACACTGCGGACAACAGCTGGGTGCTCAGAACCGTCCACGGACGATTCCCGCGGGCGAAGTTATATGCCGTGGGCGTATCGTTGGGCGGCAATCAGCTTTCAAAGTGCCTGGGAGACCTTGGGAAAGAAGCCATCGGTCTCGTTGAAGGCGCCGTGTCGATCTGCGCACCGATTGATCTGGTCGCCGGGAGCGAGCGCATCAGCAAAGGCGTCAACACGCTTTATGCGGATATGTTCCTGAAGACGCTCAAAATGAAGCTTGAGGAAAAAGCACGCCTCTACCCAGATCTCTTTGATATTGAGGTCATCAAGCGCTGCCGAACTCTGTATGATTTCGATGACATCTACACGGCTCCGGTTCACGGCTTTAAATCCGCCATGGACTACTGGCAGAAATGCTCTGCGAAGCAGTATCTGCCGGGGGTGAGAGTTCCGCTCCTTCTTCTCAATGCGCAAAATGATCCGTTTCTGCCTGCCTGGGCGCTCCCCACGGCCGCAGAGATGAGCTCGTCCGTATTGGGTGAATTTCCGAAGGAAGGTGGTCACGTGGGCTTCCCTGAAGGCGGAAGATTCCCCGGAGACCTCGAATATCTCCCGCGCCGCGTGATGAAGTTCTTCGGCACCGGCTGCTAAAGCCTGCAGTTTTTTGGGTGCCGCCCTTCATTCTTTTTGGACGTGCGCCGGATGTCTGCCGGAAGGTGCGTCCTCAAGGAGCAAGCTATGGCTATGAGCCCTCAGGCGTTTTCCAACCGGAACTTTCAGTACGGCCTCATCACCCTGATTCTCTTCATTCTCACCATTCCGCTCGGCAACTGGGTGGTGATGAACGTGGGTCTTGTCTGCGACCCGGCAGGCCCCTGCCTGATACCTGTCTGGCCCGGCGTCTGGTCGCCCTCGGCCGTGATGCTCGCAGGCCTTGCCCTGGTGCTTCGCGATGCCGTGCAGAATCTGCTCGGCAATCGCTGGACCATTGCCGCGATCGTCGCGGGCGCCTTCCTTTCCGCCTTCCTTGCAGAACCCTCCGTTGTGCTGGGTTCAACTGCGGCTTTTCTCTTTTCCGAGCTCGCTGACTTTGCGGTCTACACGCCCATGAGGAAAAAGCTGCCTTCGACGGCCGTGATTGTTTCCGGTCTCGTGGGTTCCGTCGTCGACAGCATGATTTTCCTCACGCTCGCTTTCGGGTCGCTCGATTATCTCTTCGGGCAGGTGCTCGGCAAATTCTGGATGAGCCTTCTGGGGGGCGCAATTCTCTGGATGTGGCGTCATCGCCGCGTGCGTCAGGAAGCTCTGGCGCGGGCGCTCTGAGTTCCACAAGGCGATCTTAAGGTCGAAGGCGGAAAATTCAGGATGCATGCGCTTTGTCACGGATTCCGCAGATCCGGGGCATTCATTGACAGTGCATTCTGAAGTTTCAACTTTAGGGAGCAGCGCCGGAATTTAATGATCCGGCTCTCCTCCCCCAAGCGTCTCAAGCATCTCATGGAAGACTCCGCCCGCACACCTGCGCGTCCGAAGACCGCGCTTCTTCTCATTAATACCGGTTCGCCCGAGGCGCCTGAAACGGGCGCTGTGCGGGAGTATCTGGCGGAATTCCTGTCTGACAGCCGCGTGATTGAACTTCCGAAGTGGAAGTGGTGGCCGATTCTTCACGGCATCATCCTGCGCGTGCGTCCGGCGAAGTCCGCAAAGCGGTATCAGGGCGTCTGGACGGAAGAAGGGTCTCCCCTCATTGTTCATACGCAGAAAACCGCTCGGAAGCTCCAGCAAAAGCTGGGTGACGGCGTGCGCGTTGTCTGGGCGATGCGCTACGGGAAGCCCGCGGTGGAAGCGTGCGTTCGCAGACTGGTCGAAAAAGAGGGCATTGAACGCCTGCTCGTGATGCCGCTCTTTGCGCAGTATGCGGCGCAGACTTCTGCGGCGTGTCTCGACGAAGTCTTCGAAACGGCGCTCTCCATGAGGAACGTCCCTGCGCTCCGCACGGTGCGCGAATATCACCTGGAGCCCGATTACATCCATGCTCTGGCGCTTCACATAGAGCGCTTCTGGGATAAGGCTGGCCGTCCGATGGATGCGGGCGGGCGTCTCCTCATGAGTTTCCATGGGATACCCGCGAAGAGCACGGCTCTGGGCGACGTCTACGAAGCGCAGTGCCATGAAACTGCAGCGGCATTGGCCTCGCGGCTTAATTTGCATGAGAACGAATGGGCGGTGAGCTTTCAGAGCCGCTTCGGCCGCGACGAGTGGCTTCAGCCCTATACGCTTCCCTTTGTTGAAAAGCTGGCCCGCGAAGGTCTTCCCCGCATTGATGTGGTTTGTCCGGGCTTCGCCGCGGATTGTCTTGAGACGATCGAGGAAATCGGCGACGAACTTCGGGGCGCCTACCAGAAGGCCAACCCCGGCGGCGTCTTCCATTACATCCCGGCGCTCAATGAGAGCGATGAAGCGGTCGAAGCTTATGCGGCCATCGCCCGGCGCGAGCTCTCTGGCTGGATTTAGGCCGCGGCGCATCTCGGCGTTTTCCTCAGGTCTCTGCGGTCTTGAAAAAGGGGCGCGTCATCCCCATATATGAGGAAAACCAGATCTGCCGGAGGGGCGGCATTGTCCGTGCTTCCTTAGCAGGAAGCGCCGGGGCGGCGCTTCTCCGGACGCTTTCTACAGGAAAACCGAAATGACTGAAGCTCAGAACGAATCTGCAAAGAAAGAGAACGAAGCCGGCTGCTGCTGCGGTCAGGGCGGCTGCGGCTGGCCCGGTGCAGAGCCCCCGACGACGGGCTGCCATGATGCAGAGCCTCAGGCGAAATGCGCTCCCGGCGCAGAGGCCGAAGAGAAGCCTGCCGAGGCGAAAAAGCCGACGGTTGAGGAGCTTCAGGCTGCGCTCAAGCTTTCTGAAGCCAAGGTTCTTGAGCATTACGACCTTTACGTGCGTGCGATGGCAGAGCTTGAAAACACCCGCCGCCGCTCGAACGAGGAACTCATCAAGACGCGCAAGTTCGCGATTGAGAAGTTTGCCAAGAACCTGCTGCCCGTCGTCGACAGTCTCGAGAAGGCGCTTGAAGCCACGGACGGTCAGCCCGACAGCCCCTACCGTGAAGGCATGGAAGCAACTTACCGCCAGTTCCTCCATGCACTTGATGTTTCTGATATGAAGCCGATCGATCCGAAGGGTGTTCCCTTTGACCCGCATCATCATCAGGCGATCACGATGGTGCCGGCTCCCGAAGGCATGAAGTCGGGCGACGTTGTCCAGGTCTTCCAGCGCGGCTGGTGCATCGGCGACCGCGTGCTGCGTCCGGCCATGGTGAGCGTCGCGCAGTAACGGACGAGCAATCGTTTTGAAAATGCCCTGTCGGGAAGGAATCCCTGCAGGGCATTTTTTTGCTGAGCATGCCTTTCAGCTCAATCGGGAAGCTAAGAAAAGATTTTTTGCAAACCGGCCCTTGAAAAAGAATGGACCGGCCCCATATAGGCATTAAAGAGCGAATGAACGAAGGCAATTCTCCCGCGAGGAGGAAAGCCTTCAGGACAGATTTCACAAGCGCTTGATTCCTGAGCGTGCTTCATTTCAGCTGAGCGCGCCGGGAACTGAGCAATCCATAAGGAACCACTAAACATGGCAAAGATCATCGGTATTGACCTTGGTACGACGAACTCCGCAGTCGCCATCATGGAAGGCGACCACGTCAAGGTCATCGAGAACAGTGAAGGCGCCCGCACAACGCCTTCGATCGTTGCGTACATGGAAAACGGTGAGATTCTCGTCGGTGCTCCCGCAAAGCGTCAGGCCGTCACGAATCCGAAGAACACGCTCTTCGCCGTGAAGCGTCTGATCGGTCGTCGTTTCGACGATGCGGAAGTCCAGAAGGATCTGAAGCTTGCGCCGTTCAGCATTGTCCGTGCGGACAATGGCGATGCGTGGGTCGAAGTTGCCGGCAAGAAGCTCGCTCCGCAGCAGGTGTCTGCTGAAGTGCTTCGCAAGATGAAGAAGACCGCTGAGGATTACCTCGGCGAGCCGGTCACGGAAGCCGTGATTACGGTGCCTGCCTACTTCAACGACAGCCAGCGTCAGGCGACGAAGGATGCCGGCCGCATTGCCGGCCTCGACGTCAAGCGCATCATCAATGAACCTACTGCTGCTGCGCTTGCCTTCGGCATGGACAAGGGCGGTACGGCCGATCGCAAGATTGCCGTGTATGACCTGGGCGGCGGCACGTTCGATATTTCGATCATTGATATCGCGAACATCGACGGCGACAAGCAGTTCGAAGTGCTCTCCACGAACGGCGATACGTTCCTCGGCGGCGAAGACTTCGACCAGCGCCTCGTCGACTACATCATCAATGAGTTCCGCAAGGACACCGGCGCTGATCTGAGCAAGGACGTTCTCGCCCTGCAGCGCCTGAAGGATGCTGCCGAAAAGGCGAAGATCGAACTCTCGAGCCGTCAGGAAACGGAGATCAATCTCCCTTACATCACGGCAGATGCCACGGGTCCGAAGCACCTCAACATGAGCATTACCCGCGCGAAGTTCGAGAGCCTCGTTGAGGATCTCGTGCAGCGCACGATCGCTCCGGTTTCGAAGGCGCTCAATGATGCGAAGGCCTCCAAGTCCGACATCACCGACGTCATCCTCGTGGGCGGCATGAGCCGCATGCCGCGCGTCCAGGAAGTCGTCCGCGAATTCTTCGGCAAGGAACCCCGCAAGGACGTGAACCCCGATGAAGCGGTTGCTATCGGTGCCGCCATTCAGGGCTCGGTTCTGACGGGCGAACGCCGCGACGTGCTCCTGCTCGACGTGACTCCGCTTACCCTCGGCATTGAAACCCTGGGCGGCGTGATGACCGCGATGATCAAGCGCAACACGACGATTCCGACGAAGCACTCGCAGGTCTTCTCGACTGCGGAAGACAATCAGCCTGCCGTGACCATTAAGGTCTATCAGGGCGAGCATGAAATGGCCGCGTCGAATAAGCTCCTCGGCGAGTTCAACCTCGAAGGCATTCCGCCGTCTCCGCGCGGACTCCCGCAGATCGAAGTGACCTTCGATATCGATGCCAACGGCATCCTGCATGTGTCCGCCAAGGATAAGGCTACGGGCAAGGAAAACAACATCACCATCAAGGCGAGCTCCGGACTTTCCGAAGAAGAAATCAAGCGCATGGTGTCTGATGCTGAAGCGAACAAGGAAGAGGATCACCGCCGCTTCGAGCTCGCTCAGTCCCGCAACACGGCCGATGCCGCCATCGCTCAGGTTCAGAAGACCCTGAAGGATTTCGGCGACAAGGTTGAAAGCGCTGACCGCGCTGCCTGCGAGAGCGCCATCAAGGACGTTGAAGAGAAGGTCAAGGGCGAAGACAAGGCTGCCATTGATCAGGCTGTTGAACGTCTGATGACTGCCGCGCAGAAGATCGGCGAAAAGATGAATAAGGCCGCTCAGGCAGCCTCTCAGGGCGAGCAGCAGGCGCAGCAGGGCGCTGAAGCCGGCAAGAAGGACGACGATGTCGTTGACGCCGACTTCACGGACGTGAAGAAGTAATCCTTCAGGTTCGGCCCGTTCTGTTGGTCCCCGGAGATGCCTCCGGGGACGAAAGCGGAACTCCAGGCGCAGCAAAGGCGCTTCCATTAAGAGAAGGGTCGGCTAGTATTACCAGCCGGCCCTTTCTCAGCTTTTTGAAATCAACGACATCGACATGGCGGAAGAGAACTATTACGAGGTGCTCGGCGTAGAACGCGGAGCTTCCCAGGACGACATCAAGAAAGCCTATCGGCGTCTTGCCATGAAGTATCACCCGGACCGCAACCCGGGGGACAAGGCGGCGGAAGAGAAGTTCAAGCAGATCGGCGAAGCCTATGCGGTTCTGTCCGATGAGCAGAAGCGCGCTGCTTACGACCGCTTCGGCAAGGCCGGAGTGGACCCGAGCGCAGCAGGTGCCGGCGGTTTCGGTCAGGGCGGCTTCGGCGGCTTCAGCGGAATGAATTCCGGCGACTTCCAGAGCGCCTTCGGCGACATCTTCTCCGATCTCTTCGGAGGCGGACGCGGTCGCGGAGCCGGTCCTCAGGGGCCTCAGCCGATGCGCGGCAACGACGTGAGCTATACCCTCGAGGTGAGCTTTGAGGATGCAGCGCACGGGCGCAAGATGGATATCCGCGTTCCTGCCTGGGATGAATGCACGAGCTGCCACGGCACCGGATGCCGTCCGGGCACGTCGAAGAAGACCTGCCCGACCTGCCACGGCGCAGGCGTTGTCCGCATGAGCAACGGCCTCTTCCAGGTTCAGCAGACCTGCCCGCAGTGCCACGGCACGGGCGAAGTCATTGCGGATCCCTGCCCTGACTGCAGCGGTACGGGATTCAAGCGTTCGGCCAAGGTGGTCGAGGTCAATATCCCCGCCGGCATCAACGACGGTCAGCGCATCCGCATGAGCGGCAAAGGCGAACCCGGCACCAACGGCGGCCCTGCGGGCGACCTCTTCATTGAGATCCGCGTGCGTCCGAGCGACATCTTTGAGCGCGACGGCGACGACCTGCACATGCAGCTTCCGATTTCGTTTGTCACCGCAGCCCTGGGCGGCGAAGTGACGGTGCCGACGCTCGATGGCGAAAGCCGCATCACGCTCCCTGAAGGGACGCAGAGCGGCAAGACCTTCCGTCTGCGCGGCAAGGGCATTGCGAATCTGCGTACGCATCAGCCGGGCGACCTTTATCTCCACATCGAGATCGAGACGCCGGTCAATCTCTCCGACAAGCAGAAGAAGATGCTGCGCGACTTCGACGCCTCTCTGAAGGAAGGCGGCGACAAGCACAATCCGAAGTCGCAGGGATTCTTTGACAAGGTGAAGAACTTCTTCCAGAAGAAGTAACGCCCTGCACAGGCAAAAAGAAAGCCCGGATGTTCCGTAATGGATGTCCGGGCTTTTTTCGGTCTTTGTCAATCAGTTTTTCGGATTGTCGGCTTTCTTTCTCTTCCTTGCAAACCAGGTAAAGAAGACCGGCACAAAGATGGTGGAAATGAAGGTTGCGGCAAGCATGCCGCCGCAGACGCCCGTACCCATGGAGTGACGTGCAGCCGCACCCGCTCCAGTGGCGGTGACCATGGGCAGAACGCCCAGGATGAAGGCGAGCGAGGTCATCAGAATGGGGCGCAGACGGAGCCCCGCCGCTTCAATCGCCGCTTCAAAGGGGCCCTTGCCTTCCTCTTCCATCTTCTGAGCGGCAAATTCCACGATCAGAATGGCGTTCTTTGCCGTGAGGCCGATGAGAACGAGGAGTCCGATCTGGAAATAGATGTCGTTGGCTGTGCCTCTCAGCCAGATGGCCGTCATGGCGCCGAGGAACGCATAGGGAACCGCAAGCACGACGGCAATCGGGAGAGACCACCTTTCGTAGAGTGCGGCGAGGATGAGGAACATCACGAGAAGGCCGAAGCCGAACGCAGTTGCCGACGATGCGCCGATGCGCTTTTCATGGAAGGCCTGACCGGTCCATTCGACCTGGTAGCCCGGGGGGAGATACTCGCGGGCAGTTTCCTCCACGATCCGGATGGCGTCGCCCGAACTCAGGCCCTGCACCGCCGCGCCCATAATGGGGGCGCCGAGGTAGCCGTTCATGCGGGCGAGCGACTCGGCAGCCGAAATGCGCTCGAGCGAAATCATGGTTGAGATCGGCACCATTTTCCCGGAAGCGGAGCGCACGCTTGCGCGTCCGATGTCGGAGGGAAGCGACCGGAATTTGGCATCGGCCTGCATGACCACGCGGTAAGTCTTGCCGTTTCGCGTGAAGTCATTGATGTAGTCGGATGCCAGGAGCGCTGAGATCGTGCTGTAAATATCGTCAACGTCCACGCCGAGCGCATACGCGCGGTCGCGATCGACATGAAGCATGAGCTGCGGGCTGTCAGCAACGAGGGAGCTTCTGAGGCCGGTAAGTTCCGGGCGTTTGGAGAGCTCGTCGATAAAGCCGTCGGTGATTTCCTGAAGCAGCAAGGGATTGTCGGAACCGTGGGCAGTCACATAGCCCGAGAAGCCGTTCGAAGACCCAAGCCCGGGAATCGCTGCGGGCAAAACGGCAACGCCGCGGGCGTCCGGACTTTCACGCAGCCATTTGGAGATTTCCTGCTGGTAGTCGTCCGCCGTCATCGTCCTTTCGCTCCAGTTCTTGAGCTGGAGAATGAAGGTTGCGGCATTGGCGCGGATGTCGCTGCCCAGGGTATCAAAGCCCATCATGGTGACGACGTTGCTCACGCCCGGGAGCTCCCGGATCTTCGCGAGGAACCCTTCGGCAACCGCTTCGGTTCGCGGGAAGGCAGAGCCTTCAGGCAATTGAATCGCCATGCGCACGATGCCCTGGTCTTCACGCGGAACAAACGAGGTCGGCGTGCGTTCAAGAAGTTGCCAGGCGCCGATGCAGGTGAGGATGAGAATGAGGGCGGAAAGTAAGCGATGCTTGAGGGCGAGGCGAACGATCTGCAGAAAGCGTACGGTGAAGCGCGCGAGCGCTTTATTGAACCAGACGAAGAAGGCTAAAGGCTTCTCGTTCGCGTCCTTGAGCAGAATGGCGCAGAGGGCCGGCGTGAGCGTAAGCGCTACAAAGCCCGAAATGACGACGGAAACGGAAACCGTAACCGCAAACTGCCGATAGAGTTCGCCCGCAATGCCGCCGAGGAATGCCACCGGGATGAAGACGGCGGAAAGCACCAGCACAATGGCGACAAGCGCCCCGGAAACTTCCTGCATCGCCTTGATGGAAGCGTCGAAGGGCGAGAGCTTTTCGGTGCGCATCAGGCGTTCGACATTTTCGAGCACCACAATGGCGTCGTCGACCACAATGCCGATGGAGAGCGTCATCGCAAAGAGCGTGAGCGTATTGAGCGAAAAGCCGAAGAGCCAGAGGCCTGCCATGGTGCCGATGAGCGAAACCGGAACGGCCAGCATGGGAATAAGCGTGGCGCGCCAGCTCTGGAGGAAGAGAAAGACCACGACGAGGACGAGGAGACCGGCCTCCGCAAGCGTGTGATAGACCTCATTGAGCGAGGCGCCGACGAATACGGTGGTGTCGTTCGTGATGACGTAGTCGAGCTTCCCCTCGGGGAATTCTGCGGCGAGCTCCGTGATTCGCGCCTTTACTTCCGCTGCCGCCGACATGGCGTTGGCGCCCGTTTGCAGATAGACGCCGACGTTGACGCCTGGCTGGCCATTCATGTCGACGCGGAATTCATAGCTTCGCTTGCCGGTTTCTGTGGTGGCGATGTCTCTCAGGCGCACGAGACCCTGGGCGGAATCGCTCTTGACGACGATTTCGCCGAATTCTTCGGGCGTGAGAAGCTGACCGGGAGTCGAAATCTTGTAGTAGAGCTGCTGATCAGGAAGCGTTGGCGACGTGCCGATGCGGCCGACCGCGCGCTGTGCGTTCTGCGCGGAAACCGCGTCGTCAACATCCTTCGTCGTGACGCCAAGCTCGGTCATGCGTTCCGGGTCAAGCCAGATGCGCATGGCGGACTGAACGTTGCCGAAGACATTCACGTCGCCGATCCCCGGCAGGCGCTTGAGTTCATCGACGATGTTGAGGGTCGCATAGTCCGCCATTTCCGACGCCGACATCGACTTGTCGGGCGAATAGAGCGCCATCATGAGGAGCTCGTCGTCGGAGCGTTTTCGCACCGAAACGCCCTGGTCGCGCACGGTCGAAGGCAGCCGCCTTTCCGCCGTTCGGACTCTGTTGTTGATTTCAAGCATGGCGTCGTTGGGGTCGGTGCCGACCTCAAAGACGCACATGATCGACATGTCGCCGTTCGAGCGGATGCTCGTCGTGTAGTAGAGAAGCCCTTCGATGCCGGAAAGCTGGTCCTCAATAGGGGCGGCTACGGTACGCGCGATGGTTTCAGCATCAGCGCCGTCGTAGGTTGCCGAAATGCGCACCGAAGGCGGCGTGATGTTGGGGTACTGCGAGAGCGGAAGTACTCTTAATGCAACGAGGCCGGCGAGGATGATGAAGAGCGAGAGAACGGTGGCGAAGATGGGTCGCCGGATGCAGAACTGACTGAGCATGAGAGCGCCTTAATTCTTTGCTTTCGCAGCCTGAGCGCCGGGGGCTCTCTCGGTCACGGGCGTGCCGTTCTGAAGCTTGATGAGCTGGTCGATGATTACCTTTTCGCCGTCCGCGAGCCCCTTGCGGATGATCCAGTCCCTGCCTTCCCAGAGGCCTACCTCAACTGCCGTTTGGATTGCTTTGCCGTCTTTCAGGACAAAAAGAGCATAGGTGCCGTCCGGCAGCTGCTTGACCGCGCGCTGCGGCACGCGCCAGGCATTGCGGTCCACCGTTGTCTGATAGCGGATGCGAACGAATTCGCCGGGAAGGATCCCTGCGTCAGAGGGCACCTTGACGCGCAGCGTGCGGGTGCCGGTGTCTGCGCCATAAGTCTGAGCAATGTAGTCGAGCGACGCCGGGACTTCCTTCCCGTCCGTGCGAAAGACTCTCACGCGCGTTTCATTCGTGATGTCTGCGCCTGCGAGATCGCGATCCGAAGGGGCGAAGAGAACGCGGATGTCGTCCTTCTGCGTGATGGAGGCAAGTACGGAACTGTCTTTGATGACAATGGCGCCGGGATTGAAGAGCGCTTTGGATACAAAGCCCTGAACGGGAGCGCGCACCTGGGTCCAGGAGAGGTTGATCCGGGCGTCTTCCTCATTGGCTTTGGCCTGCGCGAGCGCGGACTGCTTCTGGCTTCTCAGACTTTTCGCATCATCAAAGTCCTTCTGGCTCCCCGCTCCGCTCTTCAGCAATTCAGCATTGCGGCGGTATTCGCGATCGGCTTGCCTCAATTCATCCTCGAGCTGCCGTCGGGCGGCTTCTGCGGAAGCAAGCTGTGCGGCAAGGCTGGAGGGATCAATTTCAAAAAGGACTTGTCCTGCCTCAACGAAGTCGCCTTCCTTGTAATTCACCCGCAGGATCCGACCGCCCGCCTGAGGCGTCACATTGATCGCAGCGCCGGCCTCTGCCTGACCGATGGTTTCGAGCCAGTGCACTTCATCTTTCGATTGAACCGTAACAGTGGTTACGGGAAGCGGCTGCCTGGGGGCCGCGGTTTTCTTCTCCTGACCGCAGCCGGAGAGGGTTAGGACGGCAGCAAACAGGATGGCGCAGCAGGAGAGAGTTCGTTGCATGGCAGAGGGAAAAAAGAAGGACCGGAGGGGGCGCGCGGGGTGCTCGAGTGCGCGCCTGCCGAATTTTTACATGCTAAGCACAGAGACTTAGCGCTTGCATGGATCTTCGCAACTCCTTGAAAAGCGCGGATTCCGTGAAAACTCGTATTTTCTTGGAGGTACTCCGCGAAGCGGCCGTTCGGGCTTCGATTTGTAAAGAGAAAGGTGATGGAAATACCGGTGCGGGAAGCGTGCGAGGATGCGGGTGAATCCAGAGGAAGCCTTACTGGGAGCGGATATCAGGCACCATTACGAAGCAACGAGGGGGATGGCAAAAGGAAATGTAAACCCGGCTTCCTCTATTTGTAAATTTTTGTACTTAGTCAAAAGTAGAGCAGTTTTCTACCCCTTTTTTGAGATTCGAGGCCGATAATGCCCTCGTCCTCACTCTAAAGAGAGAAAAGACATGCTCGGATATGACTTTTGGCTACAGCTGATCATCGTTTTGATCTGCTTGTTCTACGGCGCCCGAAAGGGAGGTATGGCCCTAGGCCTCATTGGCGGCCTCGGCCTGTTGGTGCTGATTTTCGGCTTCCACATTCCCATGGGCAAGCCCCCGGTCGACGTGATTCTTACGATTCTGGCCGTGGTCTGCGGCTCCGCTAGCCTTCAGGCTGCCGGCGGCCTTGACTGCCTCCTTCAGATCGCTGAACGCGTTCTGCGCCGTCACCCCCGCGCCGTCGTGTACGTCGCTCCGTACCTCTGCTGGTTCCTGACGATCCTCTGCGGTACCGGTCACGTCGTCTACACGATGCTCCCGATTATTTACGACGTTGCCATTAAGAACAACATTCGTCCGGAACGCCCGATGGCTGCTTCGACGATTGCTGCTCAGATGGGCGTGATCTGCTCGCCGGCTGCTGTGGCTGCGGTCTCGATGATCGCTCTGCTCGACGGCTATGAAGTTGGCGGCAAGCCCTTCGGCTTCGTTCAGCTCTTCTCGATCGTGATCCCGGCCGCCATCGTCGGCCTCTTCGCTGAAGCGACCTATTCGTCCTTCCGCGGCAAGGACCTCGATAAGGATGAAGCCTTCCAGAAGCTCATTTCCGATCCGGAACAGAAGAAGTACGTCTACGGCGAAAGCACGACGCTCGTCGGCAAGGTTTTCCCGAAGACCGCCTGGGCTTCCCTCTGGATCTTCCTCCTTACGATCGCTTTCGTTGCGCTCCTCGGTTCTGAGCCCAGCCTCCGTCCGATGGTCGGCAAGAAGGCCCTCGGCATGACCCAGCTGATTCAGATGTGCATGCTGACCGCCGGCGCTCTGATGGTCATGTTCTGCGGCGTCCGTGCCTCCATGATCTCGAAGGGTTCGGTGTTCCACGCCGGCTGCGTCGCGATTGTTGCGGTGTACGGCGTTGCCTGGATGGCCGATACGATGTTCATGGCTCACCTTGCTGACCTTAAGGTGATCCTGGTTGACTGGGTTAAGGAAGCTCCGTGGACTTACGCTCTCGTGCTTCTCCTCGTGTCGAAGCTCGTGAACTCTCAGGCTGCTGCTGTTGCGACGATCGTGCCGGTCGCCCTTCAGGTTGGTACGCCTCCGGGACTCGTGGTTGCCTTCTCGTCCGCCTGCTACGGCTACTACATCCTGCCGACCTATCCGTCCGACCTGGCTGCTCTGCAGTTTGACCGCTCGGGCACGACCCACATCGGCCGCTTCGTGATCAACCACTCCTTCATCCTCCCGGGCCTGATCGGTGTTCTTACCGCCACGGGCATGGGCTGGGTGCTCGGCAAGCTCTACGGCTACATCTAAAGACACATAACTACTGTGAGGACGCTTTGATGTAAGCCGACTGATTCGGGAGCTTCTCCCGAATCGGCACTGAAGCAATAAAAACGGGGATCCCTCTTCAATGAGGGGTCCCCGTTTGATTATGGAGAGCCGCTGCTTGAATGCGGCAAGCGCTGCCAAAAAGAATGCCCGGACGCCAGATGAAAGGTGCCCGGGCATTCGTATATGAAAATCACCGTTGGGTGATGTCACATACGGCGGAAGGTTTTAGGCGAACCGCTGAGTCCGATTTTCGCGAGCTTTTCGTCCGGAATCCGATAGTCGCGTTCCGACGCCCAGACGGCGGCTTCAACACGAGAGCGGAAGTGGAGCTTCTTGAGGAGATGCTTCACATGCACCTTTACCGTGCCGTCCGTGATTTCGAGGTACTGAGCGATCTCGCGGTTGGAAAGACCGGAGGCGACGCAGCAGAGCACTTCGAATTCGCGCTTGGTGAGAAGCTGCGTGACGTTTGTTTCCGACTCCTCAATCGTGCCGGAACGCAGGTGTTCAGCAAGCGCTGAGGTGATTTTTTCCGAAGCCGCCATGCCGCCCTGGGCAACAATCTTCATCTGATCAACAAATTCGTCGATCGGGATATTGCGCAGGAGGTAGCCATTGGCATCCAAGCGAATGGCCTGCATGAGGTTTGAAGAGCTGTTGGGTGAGCTCATCAGCATTACGGCGCGGCAGGAAGGCTGGCGGTACTTGATGAGGCGCAGCAGATTGAGGGGTTGAAAGCCTTTGGCATCAAGGTCGATGATGACGATGTCGGGCTTGAGTCCGATGAGCGAGAGCGCTGTCTTCTCATTCCCGGTGAGACCGAGAATCTGGAAGTTGGCATTGGTGGTGAGCGCATCAGCAATGCCCTTGCGGAAGAGCGGATAGTCGTCCACGACAACTACGCTGGGTTTCCGATGTTCCATGGTTGTAGTCCTTGTCCGGACACAGTTGAGAGATAACCGCGTCCGGGCGTCCAAATGAATCAGGCGGCGTCAAAGTCCATTACGGTATGCCAGAGAAGGTCTGCGCCCTTCATGAAGTCGGAAAGCTCCATGGCTTCATGGGGATTATGCGAACCATTCTGATTGGCGACGAAGATCATGGCGACCGGGATGCCGCAATTGCCGAGCATGGCCGAATCGTGACCCGCGCCAGAGGGAAGCCGCATGACGGGGAGGTGAGCGCGCTGGGCGCTCTCCCAGAGACGGTCTGCAAGCGCTTCGTTCACATGCGCGGGCGCAGTGAAGAGCGGCGCATCAAATTCGAACCGGACGCCTCGTTCCTCTGCGAGCTTCTTCGCCTCAGCGAGGAGATCTTCATGGAAGGCGCGGCAGGTTGCTTCCGAGAGGCTTCTCATGTCAATCGTGAAGGTGACGAGCCCCGGAATAACGGAAATCGCCGCGGTCGGCGCCGTCTTGATGACGCCTACCGTGAAGACGAGATCTTCGCCGCGCTTCAGATATTCATCCCACTTGTCGTCCATGCGGGAAATCAGGCGCGCCGCAGCCATCACCGCATCGTGGCGATACTGCTTATCGACGGCGCCCGAATGCGCGGTTTCGCCGATAACCTTCACTTCCTTATGGCGGATGTTGCCGCGGATGCCGGTAACGATGCCCGTGCGGGCATCCTTCTGACTCGTGAGGGTCGGCCCCTGCTCAATATGGAGTTCAAAGAAGGCGGCGATTCGGCTCGTGTCGATGACGGGCTTTCCCGTTGTGAGCGCTTTCGGGTCAAGTCCGCAGGACGCGATGCATTCGCCGAGCGTTTCGCCCGAGGTACGGTGCTTGAGGGCAAGGTCGGATTCCTTCAGCCGCCCCATCATGCCGAGCGAGCCTACATAGGCCTTGCCGAAAAAGGAGCTTTCCTCGCAGCGCATCATGAGAACGCGGTAGTCGCGAGCGGGCGTAACGCCTTCGCGGCGCATGCGGCGCGCTACCGAGAGCGCCGCCACGATGCCCGCAAGTCCGTCATAGTTCCCGCCCTGAGGAACAGAGTCGGCATGACTGCCGGAAACCACCGCCGGAAGCTTGCGGTCACGTCCGGGAAGCGTCATCCAGACATTGCCTGCGGCATCTTTGGCGATTTCAAGATTAAGATCGCGGCCGATACCTTCGAGATAATCCAGCACTTTACTTTCAAGAGGCCCGTAACCCTGACGGGTCACGCCTTCATGATCCTTGCTCATGCTGCGGACATGATCAAAAATCGCAGCGCAGAAATCCGCGTCGCTCAATTGAGAGAACTGCGTCATATTGATATTTATAGATAATTCAGGAGGTTTGAAACCGATGCCTTGGCGTTCGGTTCAGTTCCGCCAAAAATACTACCAATTAAATACCTCAATAGAAGGTATTGCGTGCAAAGCTTCCTTGAAAAATTGATCCTCAGTAAATGATTGCGCGAAGGCTTTGAGGACATGAATACTTTGTTTCTCATGAAGTTTGCAGTGCTATTCCCGGGGAAAAGCAAAGTTGAGGCGGCAGGAGCGGAAGAAGAGGTTCTACCAAAAAATGAGGAATCAGCGGAAGGGTTCTGCTATGCAAGGCAAGCCGGCGTCGAATGCCCGCTCACGCTAGGCACGGATGAGGCCGTGAGGCGATTCAAGCTTCGTTCCATTGGACGAGCTCAACTCTCTCGGTGAAAACTCGGGTATGAAGCATTGGGATGCTCTAAAATACGCCTCTCTCCGGATTCGAGGCGCTTTCTGTCTGCTCATCCGGAGGTCAAGTTTTTGGTCGCCCGGGCTCTTCCAAGAAGCAATCCCAGCGGGCGGCAAGGCCTCTCCTCGCGCGACCGCAGCCGAGGCCCAGCGCTCTACCCATTCCCTGTAAAGAGGTTGATACAACATGTCGGGTCATTCCAAGTGGGCCAATATTCAGCACCGCAAAGGCCGTCAGGACGCCAAGCGCTCCAATCTTTGGACGAAGCTCGTCCGTGAAATCATCGTTGCCGCCCGCATGGGCGGAGGCGAGCCGGAGTCGAACTCCCGTCTGCGTCTTGCGCTCATCAAGGCGCGTGCGGGCAATGTGCCCAAGGACACGATCCAGAATGCCATTCTGAAGGGCACGGGCCAGCTCGAAGGCGTCTCTTATGAAGACGTCCGCTATGAAGGCTACGGTGTGGGCGGCGCTGCGCTCATCATCGACTGCACGACCGACAATCGCGTTCGTACCGTTGCCGACGTCCGTCACATCCTGTCGAAGAATGGCGGCAATCTCGGCACCGAAGGTTCGGTTTCCTTCCAGTTCAAGCACGTGGGCGACTTCTTCTTCGCCCCGGGTTCCGTGACCGAAGATCAGGCGATGGAAGTCGCGCTCGATGCCGGTGCCGATGACGTCCTGACGGATCCGGATGACGGCTCGATCGAAGTCACCTGCGCTCCTGAACAGTTTGATGCCGTGCAGAAGGCCTTTGAAGCGGCCGGCATGCAGCCTGAAGTCGCTGAAATCACCTGGAAGCCCCTTAACGAAACGCACCTCGAAGGCGAGGAAGCTGCCCGCATGCAGCGCCTGATCGACGCCCTCGAGGAACTCGACGACGTTCAGCAGGTTTATACCTCGGCTGATTTCGAGCTCCCTGAGGAAGCGTAATGCCCGAGACGGGACGGAAAGCTCCCGGGAGCGTTATTTCCCGGAAGACTTTCTGAACGCCTTCATCAAAAAGGCCGGAATGAAGTGAAGCATTCCGGCCTTTTTCCAATAAAAAAGCCCCGTACCGGTGCTTCAGGACCGGATAGCGGAGAAAATAACCATTGAGACCGGCGCTTTTCTTTGCCGGTTCTTCCCACTTGAAATTCTGGAGAATTTTGCAATGAAGCTTCTCGTCATCGGCAGCGGCGGCCGTGAACATGCTCTGGCCTGGCGTCTTTCTCAGGGCGCCGGCGTGGAAAAGGTATTTGTGGCGCCCGGCAACGCCGGTACGGCATTGACCGACAAGCTCGAAAACGTTGCCCTTTCCGGCAACGAGGAACTCATTGAATTCGTGAAGAAGGAAGGCGTTGCCTTTACGGTCGTCGGCCCCGAGGCGCCTCTCGCCGCCGGCGTCGTTGATGCTTTCCGCGCTGCCGGCCTTGGCATTTTCGGGCCTGAAAAAGCGGCTGCTCAGCTCGAAAGCTCGAAGGACTTTGCCAAGGCCTTCATGAAGCGCCACAACATTCCGACTGCGGACTATGAGACCTTTACGGACCCGAAGGCGGCCCGCGCCTACGTGGAAAAGAAAGGCGCTCCGATCGTCATCAAGGCCGACGGCCTTGCGGCGGGCAAGGGCGTCGTCGTCGCCATGACGCTCGACGAGGCTTATGCCGCGATCGACTCCATGCTCGAAGGCCACGCTTTCGGGTCTGCCGGCGCGCGCGTCGTTATCGAGGATTTCCTCGACGGCGAGGAGGCCTCCTTCATCGTCATGGTGGATGGCGAACACATTCTTCCCCTCGCGACGAGCCAGGATCACAAGCGCCTTCTTGACGCCGACCAGGGTCCCAATACCGGCGGCATGGGCGCCTATTCTCCGGCGCCCGTCGTGACGCCCGACATCCATGATCAGGTGATGCGCGAAATCATTCGCCCGACGGTTGAAGGGATGGCGAAGGAAGGCGTGCGCTACACGGGCTTCCTCTACGCTGGCCTTATGATCAAGCGGCGCGCCGACGGTTCTGCCGACGTTCGCACGCTCGAATTCAACTGCCGCATGGGCGACCCGGAAACGCAGCCCATCATGATGCGCATCAAGAGCGATTTTGCGAAGGTGGTGGAAGCCGCTATTGCCGGCAAGCTCAATGAAGCGTCCATCGAATGGGATTCGAGAAGCGCCCTCGGTGTGGTGATCGCCGCCCGCGGCTATCCGCAGCATCCGGAAAAAGGCGCCGTCATCGATCGCCTCCCGGCAAATGGTCCGGATGCCCGCGTCTTCCACGCCGGCACGAAGACGGATGCGGAGGGGCGCACGATCGTTTCGGGCGGCCGCGTTCTTTGCGCAGTAGGACTGGGTTCTCCCCTTGCCGAAGCGCAGAAGACGGCTTACGAACTTGCCCGCGGCGTGCACTTTGACGGCATGCAGATGCGTTCCGATATCGGTTGGCGCGCGATCGGCCGCTAACCGTTAACAACTCCACACGCCTCAGAGCGGGCGGGAAATGATATGGTAGGTGTCTCTCTTCTCCATACTTCCAGAGAAATGTTCAAGCCATTCTTCACGTCCGCTCTTATTGCTGCATTTTTTGCCGCGGCACCTGCCGGAGCCGAAGTGGCATCGCCCTTCGGCTACCCGTCGACCACGCTCGACGCGCCGGCGACGCTGACGGAACCTGTCGGTCAGTTCGTGCAGTTCGGCCGCGTGCCTTTCTTCCTGGGAAACACAGGTCTCAGTGAAGTGGCTGAGCGCTATCACGCAGCGCGACTGCGCGAAGGTGCCGGCTATTTTGAGCGCGATTTTGCATGCTTCACCGGCACGGAAGGCGGCAGACCGATGATCGTCTGGCTCATCGCAACGGCATCGAGCGAGATCACGGAGGCGCAGATTGAGTGGGTGAAGGATGATCGGGAAGTGCCGCGGACCTGCGGCAAGCTTGATGCGCGCAATCTTCCGGTTCGTCTTGGTCTTACCGGACTCGGCATGACGGAAAAGGAAGTTGCCGAGCATATTGGAAAGCCTTCCCACGAAGACGGCTTCGGCTGGAAATTCTGGTTCAGCCAGCGGTTTCTTAAAAATGCCCGGGGCCTCGAGGAGCTCGAACTCAATTGGGTTGGGCTCAAATTCAAAGACGGCCGCGTTGATCGGGGCTTTGCCTCATTCACGCGCAATCCTTAAGGGAGCACTGGATTGTGATACCCCGCGGAATCGGACTTCTCGGCGGCACTTTCGACCCCGTTCATGAAGGTCATCTCGCTCTCGCGAGGGCAGCAAAGGATGCGCTTCGGCTGGTGCGGGTTGATTTTCTTCCTGCCGGGAATCCCTGGCAGAAAGATCTTGTCTCCCCGGCAGAGGTGCGGCTCGCCATGCTTGAGCTCGCTTTGGATAAAATGGCGGGCTTTCGAATCGAAACCCTCGAACTCATGCGCCTCGGCCCCACCTATACGCGGGTGACGCTGAAAACGCTGAGAAAGCGCCTTGGCCCCTCGATTCCGCTCGTGCTCATTCTGGGGGGCGACCAGTGGAGAAATCTCCACACCTGGAGAAGCTGGCAGGAACTGGCTGAATATGCGGATCTTGCCGTTTGCAGACGAGGAAGAGAGGCGCTTCAGACCTCTCCGGAAGTCGCTTCCTGGGCGAAAAGCCGGATGACCAGTGCGGAAGCACTCACCGAGGCGCCGGCCGGTGGGATCGCTTTTTTCGACATGGCGCCGCATGAGGCGAGCGCAACGGAAATCCGCCGCGTCATCCGCACTCAGCCCTTTGCTGAGGCGATGAAGAAGGTTGACGGCTGGCTTCCTCTCGAGGTCGCGGCCTACATTCGGGCGGAGTCGCTTTACGGCGCTCACTGAGCACGCTTTTTTCGATGGGCGCATCAGCTTCAGGCACGCCTTTTTCTCTAATTCTTTTCAAAAGCAGAACTTATGGAACTCAACGAACTTGTCGCCACCGCCATTGAAGCGCTTGAAGACGTCAAAGCGCGCGACATCAAGATTTTTAATACGGAAAAGCTGACCGACCAGTTTGAGCGCGTCATCATCGCTTCGGGTTCCTCGAACCGCCAGACGCGTGCGCTTGCCTACGCGGTCTCGGGCGCTGTGAAGGAAGCGGGCGGCGAAGTCCTCGGCATTGAGGGCGGCGATACGGGCGAATGGGTCCTCGTCGATCTGGGCACTGTGGTGGTTCACGTGCTCCAGCCCAATGTCCGCGACTACTACAACCTCGAGGAAATCTGGGGCGGCAAGGAAGTCTTCCTTGAGGCGCAGCAGTCGGAGTGCGCTCCGCACCTGATGCCGCACCGCGCTGAAAAGCAGGCTTAAGACGGCATGCGCGTTTTGATTCTTGCTGTCGGGCAGCATATTTCCGACTGGGCGCAGGATGCGGTGCGCGGCTACCTGGGGCGTTTCCCGCGCTCATGGCGGGTTGAATTGAAGGAAATCCGCACGGAACCCCGTGCGGGTCAGACGCCGGCCAGACTCATGCAGCTTGAGGGAAGCCGCATCCTTGAGGCGCTCGAGGAGGACGACTATGTCGTTGTGCTCGACGAACACGGCAAGGACTTCACTACAACAGAGTTCGCGCGGTCGCTCAACGAATGGATGAGCGAGGCGTCGCGCGTTGTCTTTGTGATCGGCGGTCCCGACGGACTTGCGCCTGAGGTGAAGGAAAAGGCGAGGCGCCTGATGCGGCTCTCCGCAATGACGATGCCGCATGCGCTCGCCCGTGTATTTCTTGCCGAACAGCTCTATCGCGTATGGTCGATCGGCGCCGGTCACCCCTACCATCGCGCCTGATTCCTAGGAAGCAACGCAGCCCATGCAGAACTTTATCTATCTTGCGAGCAAAAGCCCGCGCAGACGCGAACTCCTCCGGGCCTACGGCTGGGAGCCTCAGGTGCTTTCTGATCCGTCTGAACCGAGAGGCTGGTTTGCCGGGGATGAAGAAGAGCTGCCGGGCGAAACGCCCGCAGACTATGTGCTTCGCACGGCGGTAACGAAGCTGATGGACGGAATTGCTGCGAAAAATGAGCTCGATGATCCGCGCATGGACGCACCGGTCCTTGCGGCAGATACGGTGGTGAGCCTGGAGGGAAAAATTCTCGGCAAGCCCCGGGATCGCGAGGAGGCTGCCCGCTTCATGCGGGAGCTTTCCGGCCGGACGCATGAAGTGCGCACGGCCGTTGCCGTTGGCCGCTCGCGCGAGGACTATCGGGCTCTGGTGGTGCTTTCGAAGGTCACGATGCGCCAGATCTCAGAAGAGGAAATCGGACGCTACGTAATGACGGATGAGCCGTACGACAAGGCCGGAGGCTACGGCATTCAGGGGCTTGCCGGCCTTTTCGTGCAGTCGGTTGCGGGAAGCTACACCGGCATTATGGGGCTTCCCGTATGCGAGGCGGCGGAACTGCTCAAAAGCTATGGCGCGCCTGCGCCGGCGCTCTTTCAGCCGATGCCGACAAGCTCAACATCGAAATAAAGGTCGGCGTTGGGCGGAATGACGCCCGGATAACCCATTTCGCCGTAGGCCAGATGGGCCGGAATGGAGAGGCGTCGCTTGCCGCCCTTTTTGAGGCCGATGAGCCCCTGATCCCAACCCGGGATCACGAGACCAATGCCGCAGGTGAAGTCAAGCGGCTCTCTGCCCTCGCTTGAGTCAAAGATCGTGCCGTCTTCAAGGCGGCCCGTGTAGTGCACGCTCACGGGGTCGCCCGCTTTGACTGCGGGACCGGTGCCTGCGACGATGTCCTCGATAATGAGATCCTTTAAAGGCATTTCGTGGGTTCCTATTCTATGGAATGAATCGGGCGGAGAGAAATTCGCCGCTCCAGGTTCTATTTTGCCCGCTGCAGGCCCTGAGGAGAGATTCGGTGAGTGCGAATGCGGATTTGCTAAAATCCGTCAACGGCATCTTCATCGGAGGATTGATGCAGGAGCCCCGGATTCGGACGATCTGAGTTTTTCAGTCGCTTCAGCGGGCAGGGCCATCAACAGGGGCCCGGAGAACATCCATAAATCCTCTCCGATTGCCTCATTCATCTCAAGCGCGCGAAGCATCTCCACTGCGCGCCCAAGCAAACACATTGCCCGGGAGGCTCGCAAAGCTTCCCATTTCGCCTGCATGTGTCGGGGCGGAATACCTGCAGAAGCGCTATGCCGCTTTGCCGGCGGGCTTTTCAAGAATTCATTGACTTTATGCAGCTGCCGCTGCGCCTGAAATCCCGGGCGTATTCGGACTGCATGCCTGTGGGACGACTCGTCCGGCTCACTTCAATCCGGTGAGCGGGAGGGCTTGAGTCGGGCAGGGATAAAAGTTGGAAACATCGTGAACCTCTCGAAATTCCATCTGGCTGATTTTTTTCAACAGAAGCTTAAGAAATGGAACTGGTCTCAGCTCTTGCCGGCTCAGACTCTGCTTTTACGCGAATTCCGCGCGGGGCGTCCGCATCTGATCTGCGCACACGGCGGAAGCGGCAAAACGTCTGCCGCACTGCTTGCGCTTGCTGAGTATCTGAATCCCGAGCAGGATTCAGAACTGGAGCGCGGACGGCCTCCCAGAACGCTGATCATTACGCCGGGACTCGATATTGCAGCGCGCCTTTGCTGGCGCATGGATGCAATGGTCTATCCGTCGCGTCTGAATACGTTCCCTGTACGGCCGGGCGAAGATTTCAACCGCAAGCGCCGCGCTCTGGTAGGCGTTGATTTCGTTGCCGGTCCGCCGAGATTCCTTGAGCGTGTCGGAGATGATTTCGGCCTTCAGCTCGACAGCATTGAACGCGTTGTCGTGGCGTATTTTGAGTACTTCGCCTCGAACGAAGATGAATTGGAGCGGCTTAAATCGCTTCTTGGAAAACTTCCTGCCGGGGCGCTGAAAACGATTGGCATTCTTTCCAATTACTGGAGCTCCGGTATTGTTGAGGCCGCAGAGGATATTGTTCCCGGCTGCGGCGTTTTCCATGTCGGCGCCCGCTATCAGCCGCCGGAAATTTTCGAACGTTTTGATCTGGTTCCCAGAACAACCAAATACAGTTTCTTCCGCGCGGATATAGCGATGCTGCCCGAGGGCGCCCGCATTCTGGTCATCGTTCCTCACCGCGCCAGAGCGGTCGATTTTGAGGAAGCGCTCAGCCAGATGAAGGTGCGCATTATCGCCAACAGGCTCCTTGCCGAGGGTTGGGTTTGCGTCTCGAGGTCGATTTCCCGCGGGGCGAAGCGCCGCGTGCTTGTTGCAACGCTCGAGGATCTGAAGTACATCCCCCCGGGAAGCTTTGAATACATCTTCTTGATGAATATGCAGGAGTCTCCTGCGGTTTATGAGCGCATAGCGGCGATCGCCGTGCTTCGCGATCGCCCCGGAGAAATCCGAACCTATGTCCATCGTGAGGACATCAACGCTTTTGCTTCGCTGCGCACCCAGCTGGATGCAAACTGGCGTTTTGTCCTTCGACAGAAGCGCAGTTCGGGCTTTTCTGATGATCAGATGGAGACGGAAGAAGCCTGCGAGGCGCGGCGGAAAGATTGTCTCGAGATTGTTGGAGACGAGCGGATTGCTATTGTCTGGCGGCGCCTTAACGCATCTCCCATGAAGGAGGTGAAGGCGGCAGCTGAAGCCGATGTCGCACTGCCAAAATTTCCTGACACCGCTTATGAAGATTGCCGGCCGAAGGAATCGCATCCCGGGGAGACATTCCTTTCGCCTTTCGGAGAAGCGCTTCAAAAAGCCGACAAGGCTCTTCGGAAAGTGGAGTCCGTTGATGCGGCGGCTCCGGAAACGCCGGAAACCCTTCCTGAGCATCTCGTCTCTCCGGGCTCTTATGAGGTGGCTCCCGGGGTAACGGTTAAGCAGATTCTTGAACTTTCGGACATCGGGTACGGCGGAATGACGCGCGTTCCGGAGGCGCTCAAGCATGAGCCTGTGAAGTCGCAGGAAGAGGCCTCTCCAGAGCTTCAGCCGGATGCGTCTGATGATGAGAAGGAATTGCCTGTTGCGGCTGAGGAGCCGGAGCTGCCTCAAGCTGCTCCTGCGGCGCCATTGCATCATGACGAGGAGACTGAGGCGCTCACAGAACCCGAAGAGGATGACGACTTCGAATGGGAGGAGGCCGAGGATGAGGATTCGGCCGACTGGGAGTCGGATGACGCGTTCGAGGCTGAAGACGACGATGATGCGGCTGATTCAGACTTTGAGGATGAAGACGGCTACGCAGATGACGGCGAGGCGAGTGAAGACGAAGAGGACGATGAGTCTGAGGAGGAGGAAGTCTATGAGGACATGCCTCAGCCTCATCGCCGCACGCTCACGATTCGCTCCGACTACCGGCCGAGCGAAGAGTATGAGCCTACGGTGACGATCACCGAGCCGCTTTCCTCCAATACGGTGGAGCTGCGCGCCGCGCAGGATCGCATGCGTCGGGCCATGAAGGGCGGCGAAAAGCTGACCCATCAGATGGTCGGAAAGCGCGGCACTATCCGGCAGTCGAAGCGCCGCCGTACGGAGGCGATGCCTGAGATGGAAGGCATTCTCCCCGCTCAGCCCGGAGGAAAGCGTCCGGGACAGAAGAAATTCGGCCGCGCGACAAAAGATTTCAAGGACAATCGCAAGAGTCAGAGTTCAACTCGGTTGAGAAAGCCGCAGAATCCGAACCAGAAGCGAAAGACGCGTCTGGTTAAGGACGCGCCGGCTCAGCCTGACCGGGAGGAATTCCGGGATGATGTGCTGACGGTGCCTCTTCAGGCGGATGGTTTCCCGCTTCCTCAGGATGAAAACGAAAGAGCTCCGCGCAAGCGCCGCGAGAAGTTCAGGAAGTCCGGAGGACCTAATCTCCGTACGCCCTTTAAGAAGCGCCGCGGCCCCTTTGAAAAGGAAGAGACTCCAATGGAAGCGCTTCCGCCTGAGGTTCGCCCGGAGGAAGCCTTCCCCGATGCATTGGCTTCAGGCGAGGCTTCCGTGCCTGCCGTGGTTGAAAAAACGGAAGACGGCGGCAATCGCCGCCGCAGGGATTTCTTCAAAAAGAAGACGCCGCCGCGACTTGCGAAGCCCAAGCCTTCTCTGGGACTCCCCCCGGACGAGGGCTTTGAGGATGACGACAACTTCGGCAACTCCATTCACTACCGTCCTCGCCAGCCGAAGAAGCCTTCCGGGCTTGCCTGGCAGAGTTCCGGCGCCTGGGGGACTGATCAGCCGACAACGCTCTCCTTTGCGCAGACGACGCCGGCCGAAGACATCGACCGCACCGGCATGAGGACGGTTTACGGAAGCACGCCTCCCCTTGACGGCATGAAGCATGAGGGCGGGAAAAAGAAGTTTGGTAAATTCCGTAAATCTGGAAACTTTAAGAAAAAATTCGGTCCCCGTCCGCCGCGCAAGCCGCGCAGCGAATAGAGGTTTGCTTAGAATCGAAAAAACATTTTGCTTCTCCCCCGTGATGCCATGACGAAACTTAAAGTGAATGCGCTTCTTCTTGCCCTTGCGGGCTCAGCCCTTCTGGCAGGCTGCGCCGCGCCCGGGGGGGAGGGCAGCGGGACGACTGCGCGCGGTCACAGTGCGCTTTCGCGCGACCCGCTCCTCGATGCGCCCTATCATTCAGAAGCAACCTGCGTGACGGAACGTCCGGTGACGGTGCTTTCGCGAATGAAGGAAACGCCGCTTGCCTGCGCGGATCTGGGCGTCTCTGCAACGCTTGACGAATTGCGTGATGCCGGCTGGCGCGTGGTAACGCTTGATATCGGTGAGGACAGCGAGAGCGAGCAGCACGTGGGATTCCCTGTCACCGTCATGATCCGCAAGCTTTTCTGATGGCTTGAAGCTTTTTTAGGAGTGCCTATGAATTCAAAGAAGGAGGCGCTCGAGCGCCTTCAACGCTGCAGAGAAGAGATGAGTCGTCTCGGGCTCGCGGGCGTGATTGTTCCGACAGCGGATCCTCATCTTTCTGAATATGTTCCGGCAGACTGGAAGCTCCGGCAGGCGCTTTCAGGCTTCACGGGAAGCGCCGGCACGCTCCTGGTCGCCGATGACGCTGCGGCGCTTCTCGCCGACAGCCGCTATTGGGAGCAGGCTGAAGTGGAGCTCCCCGGGGAAATTTCTCTCCTCAAGCTCACCGGGGATCCGGTCGCAATGATTGCGGAGTGGTTTGCCGGTCACGTCGTTCCAGGGAATGCTGTCGGCGCAGATATGGAGCTTCTTTCAGCCGCCTTTGCCAAGGAGCTCTCCGAAACGTTCGCCCGTGAAGGGATTGAATTAAGAGGGAGCTTTCCGGATTGGAAGGTGCTCTGGCCTGAACGCCCGCTTCCCCGTCTTTCTTCCGTAAGGGAAATGAAGCGTCCGGGAAGGTCGCGGCAGGAGAAGCTCTCTGCCGTGAGAGCGCTCATCCGGGAGACGGGAGCTTCTGCGGTGCTTCTCACGCTCCTCGATGACGTCGCCTGGGTGACCAATCTGAGGGGCGACGATGTGCCCAATAACCCGGTTTTTCTTGCGAATCTTCTCGTGAACGAAAAGGAGGCCGTACTCTTTCTGGATGCGAAGAGACTCAGCCCGGGTGTCGAGGCTCGGCTCCTCGAAGACGGCATCTCGCTCGCCTCGCCTGAGAATCTTCTTCAGGTGCTCCGGCACTGGGCGAAGGAATGGAAGATTCTGCTCGATCCCGAACGTACGAATGCAGAGTTTGTGCAGCAGGTTCCGGCGGAGCGCCTCGTCTGCGGCGCTTCTCCCGTGATGATGCTGAAATGCAGAAAGAGCCCGGAAGAAATTGCAGCCATCTGCGAAGCGCACGAGCGCGATGCGGTTGCCCTGGCAGAGTTCTACGCTGAGCTCGATGAGCGCCTCTTGAAAGGCGAACGGGTAACGGAAGCGGATTGCGCCCGGATGCTCCATGCGTGGCGCGCAAAGGATGAGGAATTCTTTGAGGAAAGCTTCCCGACCATTGCCGCTTTCGGTCCGAATGCGGCCTTTCCGCACTATACGGCGCCCGAAGAAGGCGGCGCTTTGCTCGAGGGGAATGGACTGCTTCTGATTGACTCGGGCGGTCAGTACGAATGCGGCACGACCGACATTACGCGCATGACGCCTGTAGGCACTCCGACAGATGCCATGAAGCGCGATTGCGGTCTTGTCACCCGTGCGATGCTGAGGCTTCTGAAGCTGCGCTTTCCCGAAGGGTCGACCGGCGCTGGAATTGACCTTGCGGCGAGAATCGATCTCTGGTCTGAGGGCCTGGATTTCGGGCACGGCACAGGTCACGGCGTCGGTTATGTGCTCAATGTCCACGAGGGGCCGGTCACCATCTCGCCGCGCGCCCGGGCGATACCTCTGGCGCCCGGGAATGTGCTTTCGGACGAACCTGGACTTTATCGGGTCGGCCGTTGGGGAATCCGCGTTGAAAATCTGATGGTCTGCCAGAAGGACATTGAAACGGAGTTCGGCAAATTTCTGAAGTTTGAAGCGCTGACGATGATGCCGATTGATACGAGAACGCTGCCCGAGCCTTTTGGCGACCTTGCCGAGGATCTCAACCGCTTCAATGAGGAAAGAACTGCCTTTCTGAAGCCCCGCGTTTCCGAGCGCTGCCGCAGGTGGCTTGAGCGTGCGGTGAAGCCCGTGAGCCATTCATAATTTTTCCAAACCCCCAAAAAAAGCTCCCGTAAAGCCGAAATAACTTTACGGGAGCTTTTATTTCTGCATCGTCTCGTCTCCTCCATCAGAAGAGGAGACGAAAGGAGAACGACGAGCTGTCCTTATGACGGATTACTTGGCGTGGTTGTACCAGCTCGCGCCTTCGGACATTTCATAACGCTGCGCTTCAGCGTTGTTGGCGATCTGTTCAGCACCGATCGAGTAGTTGGTCCACATCGTGATGGAGCCGCCGACGATCATGAGGAGAGCAACGATCAGCATGCCCTTGCGCAGACCCGCACGTTCGCTGCCGGCGCGCTGGTCCATGATCTTGGTTTCGGGGTTCTTCGCGAAGATGTCCCACTTAACCGCAAGACGATAGAGGCCGATCATGCCGTGCAGTTCCGTGCAGACGAGGAAGATGAACGTGTAGAGGAGGCCGTTGTGATAGGTGTGAACGCCGATGAGGTTGGGGTCAAAGCCGTGCGGATTGACGAGCATGCTCATCAGGTGCGGGAACACGAGGAAGAAGAGGCAGAAGGCCGTGATGAGCTGAACCCACCAGAGCGTCGTGTCTTCGTGATGAACGAGCTTGACGTGCGAGCGGATGTCATGGAGCTGCTTGTAGGAGGTCGGGAAGCGACGCAGCGCGCAGAACATGTGAACGATCACGCAGAGGAAGATGAAGCCGACGAAGACGACGTGCATCCAGGCATGGTCGGCGCCGTCGAGCCAGACGCCGCCCGAGGTGGCGATCAGGTTGGCAAAGAGGTCCTTGCCGAAGTTCACGGAACCCGTGAAGGCCATGTGGCAGAAGAGGAAGATGCCGAGGATGAGGCCGGTGACGGACTGCGCCACATCAAGGCGGGCAGTGCACTTGCTCTGACGCTTGACATCCTTGAGGCCCACGCCCCAGACATTGTCCGTAGCGGTCGGCGTATGGGAATATTTTTCTTTATCAGTCGCCATTTTCGAATGGTCCTAGAAGTTGGAAAAAGGGGAAATGTCCTGAAGCAATGCCAGAACATGGGAAATGGATCTCTTTGACCGAATGATGAGCTGTTGACGACTAAATCTATTTGATTTTCGTCAACAGATATTGCAGAACGAAACGGCATGTATCTTGCTAGACTGCTTAAAAATACGTGTATTCACTTATGAAATGGCTTATTTAAACCTTATAAAAAGATAAAGATAAGGGTTACTACTATATTTTTATGTTCAAAAAATAATCGCACCCGGGTGAAGCGAAGCATAAAAAAACGCCTCCCGGTGAAGGAAGGCGTTCCAGACCCTGGTTGGGTCTATGGATTACTTCGTTCCAAAGATGCGGTCGCCGGCATCGCCGAGACCGGGAACAATGTAAGCGTTCTCATTGAGGCGCTCGTCAAGGGATGCCACATAAAGATCCACATCCGGATGGAGCTTTGAGAAGACCTCGACCCCTTCGGGGGCCGCGACAAGCGCCATGAAGCGGATGCTTTCGCCCGGGACGCCGCGCTTTTTAAGGACATCCACGGCATGAGCGCCGGAATAGCCGGTCGCGACCATCGGGTCGACCACGATGAAGGTGCGGCCTTCGAGCTGCGCGGGGAGCTTCACGAGATATTCAACCGGACGGTGATTCTCGTCGCGGTAGAGACCGATGTGGCCCACGCGTGCGGAGGGCATCAGCGTGAGAAGCGCGTCGGACATGCCGAGGCCGGCGCGCAGAACCGGGACGATCACGCACTTTTTCCCGGTCAGCATCGGAGACCAGCAGTGGGCGACGGGCGTTTCGACCTCTTCGAGCGCAACGGGGAAATCGCGCGTGAGCTCGTAACCCATGAGGAGCGCAAGCTCCGAGAGAAGCTCGCGGAAGTCGCGCGTGCTCGTACGCTTATCGCGCATCAGAGAAAGCTTATGCTGGACGAGCGGATGGTCAACAATATGCAGGCGCGGGAAACGAGGATCGGTCTTCATGGCTCAAACTAAATTTCAGAAGTGGCGGAAAACGGGCAGAATGCCTTGCGAGGTATTATAGGAAGGCGCCGGGCTCTGCCGTATGACGCCCGTTTTTTGCCCAAATTCAATGGAGTTCAACGTGAAGCTTCGCACTCTCGGCATGATGCTCATCCTCGTGCTTCTTGCCGTGTTTCTGATCATCAACTGGTCGGCGCTTTCGCAGGAAACGACGGTCAATCTCGTCTACACCGAAATCACCGCGCCGCTCGGCATCATTGTGGTTGTGGCGTTTGCCGCCATCATTGCGCTTCTCATGATTTATACGATCTGGCAGCAGGCGAGCGTCGTGATGGAAATTCGCCAGGCGCATAAGGAAGCCCGCATCGCGCGTCAGGCCGCGGAGGATGCCGACAAGAGCCGCATCACGGAGCTCGGCAAGGATATGCGCGCCCGTATGGATCAGCTCGAAGCTCTGATGGTGGCCAAGACCGAGGAGCTCAATAAATTCATGAAGGAGCGCGGCGACCAGCAGGACCGCGAGCTCGCGCTTCTGCGCGATCAGCTGAAGGAAGAGCAGACCGCTCAGCGTAATGCCGTCTCCGAACGACTGCTTGACATCGACAAGAAGGTTTCGAACGTGCTTCCTGCCACCGAAGGTGAAGTGAAGGATGAAAAAAAGAAGAAGGAGCTCTTCGGCGAACTCTTCTGATCGTCCGCCTGAAGCGCACTGCTCAAGCCTGAATTAAAAAATGCCCCGCCCGGGTAATTCCCGGCGGGGCATTTTGCAAATTGCCTGACGATCCTGACGGGATCAGGCCTTGTGGTAGCCCGTCACGGTTTCAACCTCTTCGGCTGCGCCGAGGAAGACTGCCACGCGTTCGTGGATGCTGTTCGGAACAATGTCGCGGATGCGTTCGTGGCCGTTCGTGGAGGCGCCGCCCGCATTCTCCATGAGCATCGACATGGGATTGGCTTCATAGAGGAGGCGGAGCTTCCCGGCGCGCTCGGGGTTCCTCGAGTCGCGCGGATACATGAAGATGCCGCCGCGCATGAGGATGCGGTGCACTTCGGCAACCATGGCTGCAACCCAGCGCATGTTGTAGTTCTTGCCGCGCGGACCGTCCTTGCCCTGAAGAAGTTCGGAAACGTAGCGCACGACCGGCGCTTCCCAGAATCGCTGGTTCGACATGTTGATCGCGAATTCCTTGGCTTCGCGCGGAACACGCACATTTTCCTTCGTAAGACGGAAGGTGCCCGTCACGTCGTCGAGCGTGAAGAGGAATACGCCGCGGCCGAGCGTCAGGGCAAGAATCGTCTGCGGGCCGTACATGCAGTAGCCGGCCGCCGTGAGGTTCCTGCCGGGCTGAAGGAAGTCCTGGGGAGCCGGGACGCGCTTCGGACGTTCGGCCGGCAGGATCGCAAAGATCGAGCCGATCGAGACGTTGATGTCGATGTTGCTCGAGCCGTCAAGCGGGTCGAAGCAGGCAAGGTAGGGTCCGAGGGGAAGTTCTTCGGGGACGGCGATGGGTTCGGGAACCTCTTCGCTCACCATGCCGCAGACGGCGCCGGTGCGGGCAACGGCTTCAACAAAGATGTCGTTGGAAATGATGTCGAGCTTCTTCTGCTCTTCACCCTGCACGTTTTCGCTGCCGGCAAGACCGAGCACGCCGGCGAGGGCGCCCTCGCGGACCTTGGCTGAAATTTCCTTGCAGGCCTCGGAGATGCCGACCAGAAGGCGGGTGAGCACCGGATCGGAACCGGCAAGCGCTTCCTCACGCGAGAGGAATTCCTGAAGTGAAAGGGGAGTCACAACAATGTTTCCTTTAGGAAGAATGAAGGAATGGGAGGGTCAGAGCGGGTTGCCGAGCGCCTTTTCGATGATTTCGGCCACATTGGGCGAGAGTTCGCTCCGTTTGGCTTCAACCGATTCGAGGGCGGCATGCATCTTTTCGGCAAGTGCCGGGGTGTAGCGGCGCCAGTTGTCGAGCGAACGCGCCACGCGGGCGGCAACCTGCGGATTGATGCGGTTGAGTTCGAGCACCATTTCGGCCCAGAAAGCGTAGCCCGATCCGTCGGCGAGGTGGAATTCGGACGGATTCTGCTGGAAGTACCCGAGCAGAAGCGCATAGACGTTGTTCGGGTTCTTGAGCGAGAAGAATGGGCAGCGCGTCAGTTCGCGCACGCGCTCGAGCACGCGGGCTTCACCCGGGAACGAGGGGGCGGTTGCCTGAATCGTGAGCCACTTGTTGATGAGAAGCGGCTCGTGATACCAGGCCTTGAGGGCGTCGACTTCCATATCCTGCTTGGCGGGCGTCTGGGAGTTTGCCATCATGTGAAGCGCTGCGAGCTTATCCGTGAGGTTGTTGGCCGTCATGAACTGGTCCTTGATCATGATGGCGGCGCGCGGGGAGCCGGCGGCGTGCGCGTAGCCGAGAGCCAGGTTGCGCAGCGCGCGTTTGCCGGCCTTTTCAGGCGTCGGCTCGTAGGGACCTTCAACAATATTGGCCTGCGCCGTTTCAAGGAAGGCGGAAATGTTCTTTTCGCCGATCGCCTGACGCACGGCAATCCAGCCGGCATGAACGGCATGCGGGTCAATGAGCGGGTCCTCTTCGGCCACGAGTTTTTCGCCAGGCATCGTGAGCGCGACGGCCTTGAAGGCGGGCGAGAGATTCTCGTCGCGAAGGATCTTCGAGGCGGCGCTGATGACGAGAGGCGAAACGTCTTCCGGAGTCTTCAGCAGGCGCGCGCGGGTCTGGGCATGAACGGCGTCGATCAGAAGACGGTTCATGGCATCCCAGCGGTTGAAGGGATCCGGATCATTGGCGGCGAGGAAGGCAAGCTCCTCCTGGGAGAGCCCGGCGTCGAGAATGATGGGGGCAGCGAAGCCGCGGTTGAGCGAAACGACGGGTTCTTCCTCAAGACCGCCGAAGACGAATTCAGCCGTTTCGTCCGTAAGCTCGAACATGCGGGTGCCGGGGGCCGGCGCCTCATCTTCCTCAGCAAGCTGCACGGGCATCTCTTCGCCGCGGCTATTGAGGAAGGCCACGGGGAACGGAATGAGGAAGGGCTTCTTTACGGACTGACCGGGCGTCGGGGGCGTCGACTGGCGAACGTTCAGCGTGAGCCTGTGGTTCACCTCATCCCAGTGTCTGCGGACGGTAACGCGCGGCGTGCCCGCCTGCGAATACCAGTTGGTGAATTCCGAAAGGTCGCGCCCTGACGCCTCGGCCATGGCGTTGATGAAGGCTTCGCACGTGACGGCATGACCGTCGTTGCGGGCAATGTAAAGATCGAACCCCTTTCTGAAGGTTTCGCGTCCGAGAAGCGTCTGGAGCATGCGGATGACTTCCGCGCCCTTTTCGTAGACGGTGCTCGTGTAGAAATTGTTGATGTTCTGGTAGCTCTCGGGACGGATCGGATGCGCCATCGGGCCCGCGTCCTCCATGAACTGCGCTGCGCGCAGAACGGAGACGTCGCGGATGCGCTGCACGGCCCGGGCAGAGGGCTCTCCGAGCATGTCGGCCGAGAATTCCTGGTCGCGGAAGACCGTGAGGCCCTCCTTCAGCGTGAGCTGGAACCAATCGCGAAGCGTTACGCGGTCGCCCGTCCAGTTGTGGAAGTATTCGTGGCCTACGACGCCCTCAATGCGCAGGTAGTCGCTGTCGGTCGCAACCTTGGGGTTCGCGAGCGCGCAGCGCGAATTGAAGATGTTGAGGCCCTTGTTTTCCATCGCGCCGAAATTGAAGTCGTTCGTCGCGACAATCTTGAAGTCCTTGAGGTCGAGCTCAAGTCCCCAGCGCTCCTCGTCCCAGCGGATGGCGCGCTTCAGGCTTTCGAGCGTGTGTTCGGTCTTGTCGAGATCCTGCGGATCGACCCACACGGAAAGATCCACCGTGCGGCCGTCCTTGAGGTCGAACTTCGAGGCGCGGGAGACGAGCTTGCCGGCGACGAGCGCAAAGAGGTAGCAGGGCTTTGGGAACGGGTCGACGTAGGTGACTTCGCGGCGGCCGTCCTCAAGCGATTTCTCTTCGGTCAGATTGCCGTTCGAGAGCATCACGGGAAAGTCTTCCGTGGCGCCGCGGATGACGGTTGTGTAGCGGGCGAGAACGTCCGGGCGATCCTCGAAGAATGTGATGCGGCGGAAGCCCTGGGCCTCGCACTGACTCATCAGGTTCACGCCCGAGGCATAGATCCCGGACAGCGCGGTATTGGCCTTCGGGCTGAAGGTATTCACGATTTCGAGCTTCTGGGCGCTCGTGATGCCGGGAATGGTGAGGCCGTTGCTGTCGACCTTGTATTCGCCATCCTTCAATTCACGGCCGTCGATCGAAACGGATCTGAGCGTGATGTCCTCGCCGTTCAGAAAGAGCGGCGGATCCTTTTCCGTGCACTCGGGATTGGGTCGAACCTCGAGCGTGCTTTTGACAAGCGTTTCCTCAGCGTTGAGGTCGAATTCGAGCCGGATGGTGTCAATGAGATGCGTCGGCGCGCGATAGTCGCCGCGATAAATGGTCTTGGCCATGTGCTTCATGCGAAAAAAGCGGGGGCGAGTCCCCGCGAAGGAATGATGGAGCAGATTTTAAGGCGCGCCGGGGCACGCGGGCCAAGATTGCCGGGCAAACAAAAAGCCCGGCGCCTCTTCAGGTGAGGTTGCCGGGCTTTTCGGGTTCAGGCACGTGCCGTGAAGCGATTACTTCTTGGCGGTGTCGAATTTGAGGATGTAGCCGTAGTTGTGGCCGGCGGTCGGATGGCAGGCGAGGCAGTCGACATTCTTAGCCTCAGGGCCCATGTGGCGATGGATTTCGCCGAGCATCGGACGCTTCGGATCATACATGCGGGCCACGTCATGGCAGCCGCGGCAGGAGGCCCAGTTGCGGTCCATCATCTGGGCGTGGACGGCTTCAGCCATTTCCTGGCGCATCTCAATCTGCTTTTCCGGGGTGTTGAGGTGACCGGCGATTTCGCCGAAGAGCGACTTCGAGCCGGCGATGGCCTTGTCGATCAGGAGAGCCGTGTAGTCAATCGGACCGGCAAAGTGGTTCGATTCATTCTTGAGGTGGCAGTCCGAGCAGCCGGCGGTGGCGCCGGAAGCCGTACGGAAGTGGTCGCCCTTCTGATAGGCGACATAGGTGGCGTCCATCGAGTGGCAGAATTCGCCGCAGAACTTTTCAGTGCCGGCCCAGTGAACAACAGACGTGAGCACGCCGACGAACACGATGCCGATAGCAACGCCGACAACGCACCAGAGAGCAAGGTACCAGGGGCTATCTTTTTTCATTTTGTAAACCTGTCTTTATAAGGGGATCGGTCAGCTTCCTGAAACGATTCGGGTCTGGCGTGCGCCTTTGAAGGAAGCTGCAGAAAAAATGAAGCAATAAAGCCTTCATTTTTACTAGCCTGCAATGATATGCAACCAAGTGTAAGAGCGGGGCTTAAGAATTTGATAATCATCAATCGGCTGGAGAATCCGGTCGATTTGTTCGATTTTTCTGAACTCTTTTAGGCGGCTGCTGACGCATCAGGAAGCAAGACCGATCACGATGACGGAAGGGGGGAGCGACGCCACGGCCTTCTGATGGAGCTTAAGGCCGTGTCCGGAGCGCGCGAACCCGACGATCACAAGCCCTGAAGGGAGTCGAATCGAGCATTCGCCGCCCTTATTGGCGCGTTCGCTGCGGATGACTTCGCCCACGATGAGATTTGCATGCGAGCGGGCGTCATTTTTTTCATCCGGGAAATCCGCGGAAATTTCTATGGAGGTGGCCTTGGCGAGCGCGAGCACTTCCATGCCGGGGCGCAGGCCGAGGAGCTGAGCGGATTCCTTCGTGACGGAAGCGCGGATGAGGTGCGTGTCGTCGATGCGCAGAATGAGCTTCACGAGCGCGGAACCGATTTTGAGCGTTTCAATCGTTGCAGGAAACTGATTGCGCATGGAGGTCTGAAGACTCGCGGCGGTGACGCGCGCGAGCCGGCTGCCTTCATGTTTCGCGGGCGAATCCTCTCTGTGCGCAAAGCGGTCGAGCACGCTGCGGCGCGCGCGGGAGAGCTCATCGGCGAGATCCAGCACCATGCGGCCGGTTTTCGTGAGCTTCGTGCCGCCGCCGTGGGCGCCGCCCACCGCTTTTTCAACGAGGGGCGTCCCTGCAAGGTTCGTGAGCGTATCAATGGCCTGCCAGGCGGCTTTGTAGCTGACGCCTGCGCTTCTTGCGGCTTCAGAAATGGAGCCCACATCTGCAATGCGGCGCAGAATGTCGATGCGCTTGTCGGTCTGCTCGGAAAGAATGCCGGCGAGAACGGACGGGTCGGCGGGCTCTTCAGACATATCGGGATCTGGAAAACGGGTTGAGGAAGAACTTGATTATCTGTCACAACATCGTTATTCTGCAAAGGAATAACGAGCGCTGTTGCAAAAATGAATAGCGCTTCGTCGCTCTCTGTCTTCCGGCGTCAGGTGCATTCATGGGGCTTCAGTTTTGAATCCCCGGGCGAGCCCCAGCCGGAAGAGCCCCGATTTCTTTGAAAGAGAATCCAATGAAGAAGTTTGTTCTTGCGGCCGCTGCCGCTGTCGTTGCCTCCGCTGCTTTTGCCGTGAGTGCTGAGGAAGTTCATGTGGCGGTTGCCGCCAACTTCACTGCTCCGGCGAAGGATCTTCAGCCGATTTATGAAAAGGCGACGGGCGACAAGCTCGTTCTCTCCTTTGGCGCTACGGGCGCTTTCTATGCTCAGATCAAGAATGGCGCTCCCTTTGATGTTCTCCTTGCCGCCGACGCGAAGACGCCTGCCAAGGCCATCAAGGAAGGCTACGGCGTGGCCGGAACTTCCTACACCTATGCGGTGGGCAAGCTCGTTCTCTGGTCGTCCGACGCGAATCTCGTGAAGAACGACGTCGCTGCCGTGATCAATTCCGCAACGGTCAAGCATGTGGCGATTGCAAACCCGAAGCTCGCGCCTTACGGCGAAGCCGCCTACCAGACGCTCAAGTCTCTTGGTCTTGAAAAGGCTGTTGAACCCAAGACCGTGCTCGGCGACAACATCGGCAAGACCTTCCAGTTCGTGAAGACGGGCAATGCCGAAGCGGGCTTCATCGCGCTCTCGCAGTGCTTCAAGGGCGGCAAGTTCACCTCGGGCTCGGGCTATGTGATTCCGCAGGAACTTTACAGCGAAATCAAGCAGGATGCGGTGCTCCTCAAGGCCGGGGAAAAGAATGAAGGCGCCAAGCGCTTCCTCAAGTTCCTGAAGGAAAGCAAGGAAGCGACCGATGTCCGTACCGCCTACGGCTACGGCACGGCGAAGTAATGTTTTGATCTCTCCGGCGAAGTGCATTTGCCGGAGACACAGTTTCCAGCGTTCTTGAGACGGACGCCTACTTTACCCGGAGGGGGCTTCCCTAAGCACTCTCCGGCTTTTCATTATTCCGGGCAGGCTCTTTCGGCACGGATTACTGAGGGGCTCAAATCGTGGAATGGTTTCTGGACCTCGTTGACGGCATCTCTCTCGAGCCGGTTCTGCTCTCGCTCGAGCTGGCTTTTGTAACGACCTGCATTCTTCTGGTGCTCGGGCTGCCGCTTGCCTGGTGGCTTGCGCGCGCGAGGAGCCGCTGGTGTTCGGCGGTGAATGCCGTCGTGACGCTCCCGCTCGTGCTGCCTCCCTCCGTTCTGGGCTTCTACATTCTGGTGGCGCTCGGACCTCACGGACCTCTGGGCGCGCTGACGGAGTCCCTCGGCCTCGGCGTACTCAACTTCAGCTTCCCCGGTCTCGTCATCGGTTCGGTCGTCTATTCGCTCCCCTTTATGGTTCAGCCGCTCGTTACCGCCTTTGAGGGCATCGGCGACCGTCCCATGGAAGTGGCGGCGACGCTTCGCTGCCGGCCTCTGGATGCATTTCTGCACGTCGTGATGCCGCTCGCGCGCCCGGGGATCATCACGGGCGTTCTCATGACGTTTGCGCATACCATCGGCGAATTCGGCGTCGTACTGATGATCGGCGGCAATATTCCGGGGAAGACCCAGGTGGTCTCGACCGAGATCTACACCTATGTTGAGGCGATGGAATATTCGAAGGCGCATGTGCTCGCGGGCGGCATGCTCATCTTCAGCTTCATCGTTCTCATGACGCTCAATATTCTCAACAAGCGAACGGAAAAGGCCTGACGGGAGGAATGCGAGACATGACTGAGGAACATTTCGGCGAAGTGCGCCTTCATCTTGCCCGCAGCACCGGCTTTACGCTCGAAGCGGACATCCGGGTTCCGGGCGAGGGCATTACGGTGCTTTTCGGCCCTTCGGGCTGCGGCAAGACAACAGTGCTCCGGTGCGTTGCGGGTCTTGAACGCGCTGAGGGGCTCGTGCGAATCGGAAGCGAAGTCTGGCAGGACGACGAGAAGCGCATCTTCCGCCCGACCTATGAGCGTAGTCTCGGCTATGTATTTCAGGAGGCAAGCCTCTTCGCGCACCTCAATGTCGAAAGAAACCTCACCTTCGGGCTTGAGCGCGCAAAGGTGCCTGACGGCAGAAAGCGCCTTGATGAAGCGGTTGACCTTTTAGGCATCGGGCATCTTCTGAAGCGCCGCGTATCCGAACTCTCCGGGGGCGAACGGCAGCGCTGCGCCATCGCGAGAGCGCTTTGCCTCAGGCCCGACATTCTCCTTATGGACGAGCCCCTTGCGGCACTCGATTTCGCGAGAAAGCGCGAGATTCTCCCCTGGCTTGAAAAGCTCAGAAATGAACTGCGGGTGCCGATTCTCTATGTGACGCACTCGGCCGACGAGATGGCAAGGCTTGCCGACAATCTCGTCGTGATGGCTGACGGCCATGTGCGGGCGTCCGGGCCGCTTGCCGACGTTCTCGGCAATGTCCGGCTCCCCGTCGATATGGAGGAAGGCGCGGCCGTCGTGCTCGAAGGCGTGGTTGAAAGCGTTTCGCCCGAATGGCGCTCTGCCATGATCCGCACCGACGGCTGGGTTTTTGACGCTGTTGCCGGAAATGTTCCCAAAGGCGCCGGGCTTCGTCTGCGGGTGCTCGCGAGGGACGTGAGCATCGCGCTTGAGAGACCTGAGAACCTTTCCATCCGCAATGCGATTCCCACAGCGGTTGAGGAAATCGGTGAGCCCTGCGGGCCCGAAAAGGCCTATCAGATTGTGAAGCTCAGAAGCCGCGAAGGAAGGGATGTTCTATTAGCGCGGATTCTGCGGGAGTCGACTGCCGCCCTCGGGCTTAAACCGGGGCTTCCGGTCTGGGCGTTGGTCAAGGCGACGGCCGTCATTGCTTGAGCCGGAGAGAAAAAAGGCAGGCCTCCGGGAGGGAGACCTGCCTTTTTGAAGCATTTTTTGTCCGGAGCGCCTCACAAAGACGCTCCGGAGCAAAGAAGCGGCGAGATGATCAGCAGCGGCGGGCGAGTTCGCGGGCCTTGCCGATATAGGTGGCGGGCGTGAGCTCCATGAGGCGCGCCTTGGCGTCGGCCGGAATCTCGAGACCTTCGATGAAGGTGCGGATGGTGGCTTCGTTGATGCCGTCCTTGCCGCGCGTGAGGGCCTTCAACTGCTCGTAGGGGTGCGGAACGCCGTAGCGGCGCATCACGGTCTGAACCGCTTCGGCGAGCACTTCCCAGGCGGCGTCGAGGTCGCGGGCAATCATGGCTTCATTCACCTGAAGCTTGCCGAGGCCGCGCTCAAGGGCGCTGTAGCCCACGAACGAATAGCCGAAGGCCACGCCGAGGTTGCGCAGAACCGTTGAGTCCGTCAGGTCGCGCTGCCAGCGGGAGATTGGAAGCTTTCCGGCCAGGTGGCCGAGAACGGCGTTGGCGAGACCGAGGTTGCCTTCGGAATTTTCGAAGTCGATCGGATTCACCTTGTGCGGCATGGTCGAGGAGCCGACTTCACCTTCCTTCAGCTTCTGGCGGAAGAAGTGCATGGAGATGTAGCCCCAGACGTCGCGGTCGAAGTCGATGAGAATCGTGTTGGCGCGCTCGATCTGCATGAAGAGCTCGGCCATGTAGTCATGGGGCTCGATCTGAATCGTGTGCGTATTGAAGGTGGCGCCGAGGCGTTCCTCGACCACCTTCCTCGAGAAGGATTCCCAGTCGAAGTCCGGATAGGCGATGAGGTGCGCGTTGTAGTTGCCGACGGCGCCGTTCATCTTGGCGTAGATCTTCACGTTTTCGATAGCCTCGATCACGCGGCCGAGACGCACGGCGACGTTGGCGAATTCCTTGCCGACGGTCGTCGGAGAAGCGGTCTGACCGTGGGTGCGCGAGAGCATCGAGATGTCGGCCCAGGCGTGCGCGTAGTTGGCGATGATGCTGTGGATGCGCTTGAGGAACGCCACGAGTTCGGTGCGGCCCTTGATCAGCATCAGCGCGTGGCTCGTGTTGTTGATGTCTTCCGAGGTGCAGGCGAAGTGCACGAACTCAGCGGCGCTTCTCAGTTCGTCGTCATGCTCAACCTGGCCCTTGATCCAGTATTCGACCGCCTTCACGTCGTGATTGGTGGTCTTCTCGATCGTCTTCACGGCTTCGCAGTCTTCGAGAGAGAAGTTGTCGGCAAGACCGCGCAGGAACGCCTTTCCGTGGTCCGACAGGTGCGGGAGTTCCGCAAAGCCGGCTTCGGAGAGCGCGATCAGCCATTCGACTTCAACGCGAACGCGTGCGTTCATGAAGGCATATTCGGAGAAGATGCCGCGCAGAGAGTCGCACTGGCGGGAATAGCGGCCGTCAAGCGGGGAAAGAGCGGTAAGAGGATTAAGCGCCATGGCGGGTAAGTCTCGATGAAGAATGAAAAATCTTGGGTTCGTTGACTGGAGCCGGAGACGAGTGATTGCTCTGCAGCAGTCAGGGTTCGAGAAAATCCCGCAATTTTAGTGCGTTCGGTCCGGGGAGAGGTTTCACGGAAAGCTGTTTTTTCCTGGGGCGGGGCAGAGCGGCCTCGGGCGAGGAAACCCGGTACGGGAAAGCCTTGAGAGAAGAAGCTCCCATTCCTCCGCGTTCTTCAGCTTCCCGGAAGGCTTCAACCGGATAATGGAAGCATCCGGTTGAATGCGCATTGCATCAGGGATGGATGCGCGCCGGACTTCATTCTTAGCAAGAGGAGCCTTGTCATGACTCGAAATGAACTTTGCCGCATTGCCTGCGCGATCAGCGCTGCTTTTCTCGTCGCAGCGCCTTCGGCCGTACTGGCCGTGGGCGGTCCGAGCGGAACCCAGGTGAATTTCCAGCGGCAGGGCGAGCTCGGCGAAGTGGTTGTGAATCCGTATGACATTGCGCCGCTCACTGCCGTTATCCGCAATGGCGGCGAGGTGCTCCTCAAGGCTCACGTGCGCATTGTTCCCAAAAAGGGAGGCGCGGAAATTGCCTACGATGTCGGGCCGACCGCGCTTCGCACCTATGGCGGCATTCCCGTCTTCGGCCTTTATCCGGAATATCTGAATGAGATCGAGGTGAAGTGGACGAAGAAGACGATGGCAGGTCCGGTTGAAAAGACGGAGACCTACCGCATCTGGACGCCGCCCGTTTATCTGGATCCCTCCTGGACGCACGGCCGTCCCGTCAAGACCTTTGATACGAAGATCGTGACGCCGGCCGCCAAGGGCTTCGGCGACCGGCTCTATCTCATCAACAATCTGCTGCCCGAGTCTCCCAAGGGAAGCCGCGCAGTCTGGAACAACCCGACGGGCGGCGCGCTTCAGTGGAACAACTACCCGCAGAACGCCATCGTCGACACCAGGGGCGACGTGCGCTGGTACATGCAGCCCTCGGCCATCTACGATCCGAGAAGCCTCAACAAGGCCGGCATCATGATGGGGTTCCATCAGAATGAGGATGGTGCGCTCACCTGGGGGTACGGCCAGCGCTATGTGAAGTACGACCTCATGGGGCGGGAGATCTTCAATCGAGTCCTTCCTGACGGCTATGCGGATTTCAGCCACGCCATGGCAGTGGGCCCTGACGGGCACTACTTCCTTCGCGTATCCGCGGCGGACCTGAAGCGCGCCGACGGCACGCACGTGCACACCGTGCGCGACGTGATCGCTGAAGTGGATTCCGCGGGCCGCGTCGTCGACGACTGGCGCCTCTTTGAAATTCTCGACCCCAACCGCAGCATCGTCATCAAGTCGATCGACCAGGGTGCGGTCTGCCTCAATGTCGATCTCGAGCAGACCGGGAAGACCCTGTCGGCCGAACAGCTCGCAAGGCTTGAGGCGAAGCACGCCTTCGGCGACATTGCCGGCACGGGCGCCGGGCGCAACTGGGCGCATGTGAATTCCGTCGACTACGACAAGGCGGACGACTCCATCATCATCTCCTCGCGCCACCAGTCCGCGGTGATCAAGATCGGCCGCGACAAGGAAGTGAAGTGGATTCTGGGTGCGCCCAACGGCTGGAACGGAAAGCTGCGCGAGAAGGTGCTTACGCCCGTTGATAAGGACGGCAAGCCCATCCCCTGCCGCATCGGCAAGTGCGAAGGCGACTTTGACTGGACCTGGACGCAGCATACGGGCTGGAAGGTGGACGAACTCTCCGAGCCGGGCATCTCCGTCGTGACGGTCTTTGACAACGGCGACGGCCGGGCCTTCAAGCAGCCTGAAAACCCGAAGGACAAATACAGTCGTGCGGTGATGTACCGCATCGACGAAAAGAAAGGGACCGTTGAGCAGATCTGGGAGTACGGCAAGAACCGCGGCCACGCGCTCTACAGCGCCATTACGTCTTCGGTCGAATATGAGGCCGACAAGGATTCGCTTCTCGTCTACTGGGCATCGATCGGCGTTCAGGACAAGACGGGCGTGAATCCTGTTCTCACGGAATTCCGCCGCGGCGGAAAGGATCCTGTGTTTGAAATGCAGATCCGGGGATCGATGGGCTACCGCGCGCTTGCCATTGATCTCGGCAAAGCGTTCAAAGAGTAAAAACTGTTGGCGGTCATGAGAAGTCGGAATCCCGGAGCACGGCGCGACGGGATTCCCTTCCTGAAGCTTTGTCTGATGCGGGATTCGCGGCAATTCAGGATCCCGCAATTCAGCGAAATCGGAGGCTACGGCGTGGGGAAGAAGAAATAGCTCCTTACAGACCGTCAAGGTTGGTAAGAGGTTTCTCCTAGAGCCTGAGGCACAATCATCTCATCAAGAGGCGCTTCTCGACAAAGAGCGCGCTTGAAAACGCGCTTTCCCGGATTTTCCGGTTCGAGCACCATGAGGAGTAGAAAACATGAAAAAGAGTCACAAGATCATCGCGTCGCTTGCCGCTGTCGGAGCGCTTTGCGTGGGTACCGCTGCCATTGCCGGTCCCTGGCACCATGACGGCCAGTTCCGCGACGGCATGCCCTGCGCGGGCTATGCTTCGCAGGACTATCAGGCGGCCGGCTGGGAAGCCGTGGCTCGTCTCGTCACCATTACGCCTGAACAGCAGGGCGCCTGGAAGGCTTATGTCGATGCCCGCACGGCGCTCGACATGATGCCCGGCGTAGAGTTCAACAAGCCCGCCGTTGATGAACAGAGCCGCCTCGAGCGCCGCGCTCAGGTTGCCAAGGTTCGTGCGGATCTGCTTGAGAAGGCCGCAACTGCCCGTACGGAACTCTTCAAGGTTCTCTCTCCCGAACAGAAGTACGTGCTCGAGAGCTTTGAGCAGCAGCATGCCGGCCACGGCATGCATCGCGGCTACCGCGGCCCGCAGGGCTTCCATGGCTTCGGTCCCGGGTGCCCCGGCATGGACGGCGTTCCGGGGAACCCCGACTGCCCCATGAATGGTCCTCGCATGCATCATCGCGGCATGATGGGCTACTAACCGATTTGAGTTGACTCCAACGGGCGCCCGGGTCACAGAATGGGTGCCCGATAAAGTGGGATTGGCCGCTCTGGATTGCGTCTTCCGGGCGGCCTTCTTTTATGCGGGCTGTAGCTTCGGCGAAAAGTCAGCCCGCTTCACCCGCTGATATGGCGCTTAGAAGCTTCTGCGGATCAAGACCGTCGAATTCGGCGTGGATGATGTTTCCGCCCAGGGTTTGAGTGAGTTCGTAGAGAAGCCGGATGGGCGAGGCGTTGCCGAGTTTGCGGCTGATGTGCGCGCGGTGAACTTCAACCGTGCGCTGCGAGAGTTGAAGTAGTTCGGCGATGTCGCCGTTTCTCAGGCCCTGGCAGACGAGGACGAAGATCTGGCGTTCGCGCCGCGAGAGCGTCTCGAAAAGGCGTTCGAGGCGGTAGCGCCGGTCGCGAAGAATGGAGCGCTCGAGACCGAGGTCGACCGCATGGTCGAGTTCCTCGGGGTCGACCGGCTTTTCAAGCACGCTGACGGCCCCCATCTGCAGGTACCTGACGGCCGTGCGCAGGTCCGTTTCCTTCGTGAGAATAATCACGGAGACGGGGCTTCTGAGCCGCGCGAGTTCGTCCTGAATGCTTCCGGATGCCGTTTGAGCCATATCGTCGGCAATGACGAGACAGCCCGGGCGGTCAAGATCCGCGCGCGAAAGAAATGCAAGCGCCGATGGAAAGGCGGCAGTCTTGTAGCGCAGCTGAAGCGCAAATGAGAGCGACTCTCTTACGTCGTCATCGTCCACTACCCAGACAAGGCGCTCGTCGGCGGTGCCGCTCATTGCGGGGTCAAGTGAAAGAAGCGGATCAGCAATAGAAGTCATTCAAAACCAAAGGGAAGCAAAGTGAAAGAATAATCCATTGATTTTAGGCCATTTCAGGCGATGTGCGGATATAGTTGAAGGCGCGTCTCCCTGATCGAAAACCCGGTCATTTGCGAGGCCGCCGTCTTTCCCCACATTTTTTCTTCGAGAGCTTCGACAATGATTACCGAGAATTCGTCCGGGCTCTTTGATGATGCGCCGCCAGAGAGCGCCCCGGTATTCCCGCAGCCTGCAGACAGCGCGCTCAAAGAGATGATGAGAAGGCTGCCGTCTTCCATTCGTCTCGGCACCTCGAGCTGGAATTTTCCCGGCTGGCGCGGGCTTGTCTGGAGCCGCGGAAGCGGTCTCGAGCACCTTGCAAATGACGGACTCGCCGCCTACAGTGCTTCGCCTTTATTCAGAACAGTAGGGATCGACAGAAATTTTTATCGGCCGCTTTCAGCTTCGGCCTTTGCTGCCTTTGCCCGGCAGGTGCCCGAAGACTTCCGCTTTCTCGTGAAGGCGCCGAGGGATGTGACGGATCCGTATCTGCGCAATGACCGGGGGATCCCTACGGGACCCAATCCGCTTTTTTTGAATGTACATGCAGCGGCAGATCGATTCCTCGGTCCCGTACGCATGGGACTCGGCCAGAAATGCGGGCCGCTGGTCTTTCAGTTTTCACCCCTGCCGCATTCGGAACTGAGAAGCACCGAGTCAAGGGTGGCGCTGATTGAAAAAATCGGTGCATTCCTCAATGCGCTTCAGGCGCCGGGGGCCGGGCTTCTCCTCGCCGCGGAATTCCGCAACTACGAACTTCTGACGCCCCGCTTGATGAAGCGTCTGAGAGAGGCCGGCGTGCGTCCGGTGATCGGGCTTCATCCCGCGATGCCGGGCATCCGGCGCCAGACCGAGGCGCTGCGATTCATGGATGCCGAGGGCGAGGATGGGGGCGATTGGAAGCTCAAGGGCCCTCTCATTGTCCGCTGGTCGCTTGCGGCGCACCGCTTTTACGATACGGCGAAGGCTGCCTGGTCTCCCTTTGACGCCATTCATGCGGCTGATCCTGCTACCCGGGCGCTCATTGCATCTCTTATTGCGCGGGCGGCAAGGAGCGGGAAGGAGAGCTACCTTGCCGTCAACAACAAGGCCGAAGGATGTGCGCCCCTGACGGTAAGAAAAATCGCCGAGATTACGGATCACATCCTTGAGGCGGATCGGCCGATCGCTACCAGCGGGAAAGGATAGAAGGCGCTTTCGGGCGCGGTTCCGCGGGAGCGGCCTGCGTGCCGCAGAGGATGAAGCAGAGAAGCCTTTCGGTTTCAGGATTGAAGAGCCCCTGAGGATCCGTGATTTCGCGCGAGGTCACGGTTTTGGCAGCAAATCCCTCCGCCCAGAGGACGTTGAGGAAATTCGTGAGCGCGCCGCCCGCGGTCATCAGATTTTCGCGGTCCATCCAGGCGGGCGTATCGGCGGAAGGTTTCGGGCCGATCACGAGAATGGCGCATTCGCCCTTGAGCGCCTTGCTTCTTGCACGCTCCTTCAAGGCTGTATCGGCATCAGGGCCGAGTGCGGCTTCGAAAATGTCGGCGAGCTTTTCGCGGGAATCAGCGACGACAAAGCGCACAGGAAATGCAGGATTGTGCGAAGGCGCAGCGCGCGCGGCAAGCGCTGCGGCCTCAAGAACCTCCTCGGAAGGTGCCGGGGCTTTCTGCATTTTCGGGCCCTGAGAGCGCCGGGACTGCAGGATATTTAGAAAATCAGAGTTTTTCATGAGCGATCTTCTCTAAAGTCTGGAGAACGATTTCGAGCACTGAGCAGAGGCTCTCCGTTCTCCGAAAAAACGTGCATGGCAGTATAGGAAGCCTTTCAGTCCGCTGACCTAAAATCGTCGGCACGCTTCTTGTAAGCGTTTTTTGTTTTCAGTTTCTTTTGTGAGAGGTCGCAAAGCAGCATGCAGAAGCGCAGAATCTGGGACATCACGCCGCCGCTTGACGCCGCTACGCCGGTATTTCCCGGCGATACGCCTTTTGCCGTCCGCTGGCTTTCAAGGCTTGAGAATGGCGCGGGCGCCAATGTCTCGGAAATTACTTTTACGCCCCACGATGGCGCCCATGCGGATGCGCCTCTGCATCTCGACAGCGCCGCGGATGACGTTGCCTCCCTGAGGCTGGAAACATTCATCGGCCGCGCGCTCGTAATCGACCTCTCGCTTGACGATTCGCTCGAACCGATCGGCCCGGAAGCCCTCACGGCGAATACGTTCCCGGCACGCATTCTCTTCAAGACGCGAACGAAGCGGCCCGCCGCCTGGACGCCGGATTTCAGAGCGCTTTCTCCTGCACTCATGCGGCGGCTCGCCGAGGAAGGCGCGGCGCTTGTCGGCACCGATGCGCCGAGCGTCGACCCGGCTGAGAGCGAACTTCTCGTTTCGCACAGAATCGCACTCGCAAACCGAATGACGATTCTGGAGAATCTTGACCTTTCCGATGTGCCGGGAGGCGAATACGAGCTGATTGCGCTGCCGCTTCCCCTGAAGGGCGTTGAGGCGAGTCCCGTCCGGGCGATTCTGCGCTCGCTCTCTTCCCGCATCTGATACCTTTATTTCCCTTTACATTCTCCAAAGCTCATCATGGCTCATCAGGTTTTTGAAAAGACCATCCGCATCCATTTCGGCGACTGCGATCCTGCCGGGATCGTCTATCACCCGACCTACTATGTGCTTCTCAATAAATTTCACGAGGATTACCTTCATGAAGTCCTGAAGGTGGGCTTCATTGAAATCCGCCGCTTCGGCGTGGGCTTCCCGGTTGTAGGCGTTCACACGGATTTCGTGTCGCCTTCGCGTCCGGGAGAAGACGTGACGGCGCGCCTCTGGATCGAAAAGCTCGGCACGAGCTCCGTCAAATTCGCCTTCACGATTTCAAAGGGTGATGAGCTCCGTCTGCGCTGTGTGGAAACGATGGTTTGCGTCCGGCTCGATACGGAGGGAAATTTCGTTTCCTCTCCCATCCCCGACGAAATCCGCGCCCGCATGATGCCTTACGTGTGCGAGGACGGAGACGAGCGTCTCACCTTCCGTTCCTGAGTCAGAGGTCAAGCGGCAGAAGCCTCGCGTCCTTTCCCCAGAGGCGCTTCAGAACGGACTCGCGCAAGGGGTCTGCTCCTGTCGCCCGGAATTCATCCATGGCCGCATCCATGCCCGTTTGTCGATCGGGTATGGCCGGAGCGAGAAGATCGAGGTCGGAGAGGCGCCGGCCCAATTGTTCGGCAACGGCGGGCGCCGGATCAATGAGATGCGCGTCCTTCGCATGCCTGCTGATTGCGTTTGCGAGGAAGGGATAGTGCGTGCAGCCGAGAACGATTTCGTCTGCGCCTGCGCACGCGAGCGGATCGACATATTTTTTGAGAAGCGCCTCGAGCGTTTCAGAGCCGAAGTCCCCGCGCTCAACGCATTCCATGAGTCCCGGACAGGGCATGTCAACTACTTCAACCTTCATCGGGCGGCTGACGGCCGCCCATTCAAGCGCGCGTTCGCGCACCTCGGCGTATTTGCGGCTCCGGATGGTTGTGGTGGTCGCCATGACGCCGACGACGCCGCACCGCGTATGACGGACGGCAGGGAAAACAGCGGGCTCGATGCCGATGATGGGAATGGAGAGCCGCTCGCGAAACGACTTGACGCCGACGGCTGTTGCCGTATTGCAGGCAAACACGATCGCTTTGACGCCTCTTCCCGTCAGGTAGCCGATGATTCGATCGAGGCGCTCCATGATGTAGCCTTCATCCCGGTCGCCGTATGGCGCGTAGGCGCAGTCGGCGGCAAAGAGGATTCGCTCGTCCGGGAAGCGGGCTCTGACAGCGCGCGCGACGGAAAGGCCGCCGAATCCGGAATCAAGAATGCCGATGGGAAGTTCGCTCGTCATTTTTATTTCGATGAAAGCAGGCGCTTCCATTCCGTGAGAAGAATGCCCGCCACAATGAGCCCGCCGCCCGCGAAGCCCCAGAATCCGAGGCGCTCGCCCGCAAGCCATCCGATGATGGCGGCAAAGACGCTTTCGAGCGAAAAAATGACTGCAGCCTGAGCGGGCGTAACGAATTTCTGTCCCCAGGCAAGCAGAAACTGGGCGCAGGAAAGAATCGTTGCGAGCCAGAGGACGGCGAGGATGAGTCCGGTCGAGAGCACGGTGGGCGTGAGGGACGGCATGGTCCAGTGAGCGGCGAGCGAACCGGCGCCTGAGTAGAGGGAAACGAAGAAGAGCTGCGTGAAGCAGATTTCCGCCGCTCTGCAGAAAGGCGCAAAGCGTCCCATCAGGATGATTTCAAGGGCGGAAAGAAATGCCGAAAGAATAATCATCCATTCGCCGAGTCCCGTTTCAGGCGAGAGCGCAAAGGGGTCGGCAAGGAGTACGAGGCCGAGAAACGCCGTTCCCGAACCGAGAAAGGCAAAAATGTCGGGGCGCTTCCCAGCAATCAGCCAGAAAAGAAAGGGCGTGATCGGCACGTAAAGCGCCGTGAGAAAGCCCGCCATCGAGCTCATCGTCGTCATGAGCCCGGCGCAGTTGAAGAGGTAGGAGCCGTAGATGACGAGGCCGCTTACGGCTCCCATTTTCCAGGTGCGCAGCGGGATCGAACGGAGGGTTTTCCGAAGGATCACCGCGAGCACGAGCGTCCCAAGGGCAAAACGCAGAAAAACGAGCGTGAAGGGATCCGTATCGGAAAGCGCCTCGGCGACCGTCAGAAACGAACTCCCCCAGAAGCCGGTTGCGGCTACCAGGGCGAGAAACGGGAGCACGGGACCCGGATTCGCGAGTGATGACTTGAGTTCCTTCAGCACCTGAATCGCTTCCCTTTGAATGACCGGCCCGTCAGACAGACTTCGTCTTCCAGAGCGCTTCATCAACGCCCGAGGTGGCGGAGCCATCCGCCCAGACGATGACGGGGCGCTTGATGAGAAGCGGCGTCGAAAGCATGAGGGTTTTGAGCATTTCCGGGCTGGCCTTGGCCGCTTCACGAATTTCCGGGTCAATCTTCCGCCACGTCGGGCCGGCGGTATTGGCGAGCTTTGCTGCCGGAATGTCCTTCAGCCACCCCGAAAGGAGTTCGTCCGTGGGCGCTTCCGTACGGAAGTTGTGGAAAGTAAATTCCACGCCTGCTTCGCGAGCCCAGGCAATTGCTTTCTTGACCGAGCCGCAGGTTGGAATGCCGTAGATCTGAATCATGGATGTCTCGAAAAATGGATATTCAAGCGCTTCAGGCTGTTGCCCGTCCGAGCCGGTCGTCCACGGCGGCCCATTCGGGAGTCGAGGGCGGCGCCGCAATGAGGATTCGGTCGGCATGCGCGGCATCAAGCTCATGGAGCGCTTCATAAAGAAATGCGCCGTAGGCCAGCGCGGTTTCAGGCGCGCTGATGAAGTCAGCCACCGGAGGGAGCTTTGCCTTCAGGCGTTCGGGCGCAAGAACGGCGAGACGGACGCCCTCGTCCGAAAGCGTTTTTGCCCGCAGAATAAGCGCGTCCTCAGAAAGGAGCTCCGCCTTCGTTTTCGGCGCATAGTGGCTTTTAAGTCTTCCCGAGGCGCGGGGCGCATCTTTTCCGGCATCGGGCACTTCGCAGCCGAGCGCTTCCTCGAGCATTTCGCGCGTGATGACGCCGTGGCGCAGGATTTCTGGGCGGCCTGAGGACAGATTGAGCATCGTCGATTCAATGCCGTATTCGCAGGTGCCGCCGTCCAGAATCATGTCGAGCTTGCCCGAGGGCTTGACGCCGAGGTCGTCGGCCACATGGCGCGCGCAGGAAGGACTGATGCGGCCGAAGGAGTTGGCCGAGGGCGCGGTGAGTCCCCGGTGCTTGGGTCCCCCGAAGGCCTTGAGCAGCGCATGCGCCCAGGGGTGCGAGGGGCAGCGGAGCGCCACCGTGTCCTGTCCTCCCGTTACCCAGAGGCCGCAGCGGGGCTTCTTTTTGAGAACGAGCGTGAGGGGTCCGGGCCAGTAGCGTCGGGCGAGCGCTTCGGCTTGCGGCGTGGATTCCGCCCACCACGAAATGTCCTCGGCGGAGGCGACATGGACGATCAGCGGATGATCGGTGGGGCGGCCCTTCGCTCGATAGGTGTTGAGAACCGCTTCTTCGTTGTCGGCATCGGCCGCAAGCCCGTAGACGGTTTCGGTCGGCATGGCGACGAGGCCGCCCGCATCGAGGATGCGAACGGCTTCTGCGATTGCCTTTTGATCAACTGCTGGGACGGTCATTGCGCGAGCTCATGAGAGAAGGAAAGTCCGAGGAGCCGGGCCGCCTCATGCGCGCGGGCGAGCGCCTCATCGAGCGTGCGTCCGAGCACCGTGACGTGGCCCATCTTGCGTGCGTGACGGGCCTCTTCCTTGCCGTAGAGGTGAAGCTTGACGCCGGGCAGCGCGAGAAGCTTTTCCCAGGGCGGAGTCGTCTTGCTGTCGTTTTCGTCGAACCAGAGATCTCCGAGAAGATTGAGCATCACTGCGGGCGCAATCTGCGTGGTGTCGCCTAAGGGGAGTCCTGTCATGGCGCGCACCTGTTCCTCGTACTGCGAGGTGGCGCAGGCTTCAATCGTCGCGTGGCCGGAATTGTGGGGGCGCGGGGCAAGTTCATTCGCCAGAACGGAGCCGTCCTCGAGAACGAAAAGCTCCACGCAGAGAACGCCGACGTACTTGAGTTCATCGGCAATCTGACGCGCAAACTGCTGCGCTCTTTGGGCAAGTTCTGCGTCGATGCGGGCAGGCATCACGGTGTAGGCAAGGATGCCGTTCCGGTGATGGTTTTCGCAGACGGGGAAGACGACGGTGTCGCCCTGCGGATTGCGGCAGATGATGACCGAAACTTCCGTCTTCAGATTGAGGCGCTTTTCGAGCACGCAGTCCGTACGGCCGAATTTTTCCCAGGCGGCAAGCGCTTCCTCGCGGGAGCTGACGCGCGCCTGGCCCTTGCCGTCATAGCCGAGACGAGCAGTCTTCAGAATGCCGGGGAAAAGAGAATCTTCAAGCGCCTCAACGTCCTCAAGGCTGCGAACCGCCTTGTGGGGAGCTGTCGGAACTCCGGCGCTTTCGATGAAGGCCTTTTCGACGTTTCTATCCTGCGTGGCCGCAACGGCGTCGGCATGGGGGGCCGTGATGACGCCGGCTTCAGCAAGGCGCCTGAGGCTTGCCGCAGGGACATTCTCAAATTCCGTCGTAACGGCGAGAACACGGCCTGCAAGCTCGTCGAGGCCTTTTTCGGAGCTGTAGCCCTCGGCAATCTGAGCCGAGGAGACTTCGCCCGCGGGCGACGGCGCATGGGGTTCGAGCACCACGACGTGGTAGCCCATGCGGGCAGCCGCCTCCGAGAACATCCGGCCGAGCTGGCCGCCTCCGAGGAGGCCGAGCTGAGCGCCCGGAAGAAGTGTGCGGATCTGAGTCATCGAAAGGGTCCTCAGTCGAGCGTTTCAAGGGGAAGCGTCATCGCGCGGGCCTTGGCGTTCTGGGCGATGCGGAAGTCCGCGAGGCGGCGCGAGAGTTCCGGATCGTTGAGCGCCAGGATCTGACAGGCATAGAGCGCGGCGTTCGCGGCGCCTGCTTCGCCGATGGCAAAGGTGGCGACAGGCACGCCCTTAGGCATCTGCACGATCGAGTGGAGGCTGTCGACGCCGCGGAGGTATTTCGACGGCACCGGCACGCCGCAGACGGGAAGCGTGCACTTGGCCGCCAGCATGCCGGGGAGGTGCGCCGCGCCGCCCGCTCCCGCGATGATCACGCGGATGCCGCGTTCGGCCGCCTTTTCGGCGTACTCGAACATTTCATCCGGCATGCGGTGTGCGCTAACGACGCGGGCCTCAAAGGGGACGCCGAAGTCCTTGAGCATCTGGGCGGCGTTTTTCATCACGTCCCAGTCGGAATTGCTGCCCATCAGGATGCCGACGAGCGGTGTCTTGGTGCACTCTGCCATGATTATTCAGAATCTCTAGAGAAGAATAAAAAATCGAAAAGCCGACCGAAGCTCCGCCCGTTGAAGTTTCCTTCCGAAGGAAGAGGAAACAGAAGGGGCCGACGCTTCTGCCGGCTGCTGGGGAGCGGCTAAAAAAAGATGCGCTCCCCATGAACGCGAGGGCGGAAGAAGCTTCCGCCCGGGAGATTTACGGCTCAATATCCGTGCCGGTAAGGCGGCGCAGCGCCTCACGGTACTTGTCGGCCGTCTTCTCAATGATGTCTTCAGGAACCTTCGGAGCGGGCGGACGCTTGTCCCAGGGCTGGGCTTCGAGCCAGTCGCGGATGAACTGCTTGTCGAAGCTCTTGGGCGAGGTGCCGATCTGATAGTCGTCGGCAGGCCAGAAGCGGCTCGAATCCGGCGTGAGCACTTCGTCCATAAGGAGAACATTGCCGTTTTCATCAAGACCGAATTCGAACTTCGTGTCGGCGATGATGATGCCGCGGGTGAGCGCATATTCGCTTGCGCGCTTGTAGAGCTCGAGCGTGGCGTTGCGGATGGTTGAGGCAACCTTTTCGCCGTACATCTCAACGACGCGCTCGTAGGAGATGTTTTCGTCGTGCGTGCCGAGTTCAGCCTTGGCAGCCGGCGTGAAGATGGGCTCAGGGAGCTTCTCGGCCTGGCGCAGGCCCGCGGGGAGCTTGATGCCGCAGACTTCGCCCGTCGCCTGATAGTCCTTCCAGCCGCCGCCGATGATGTAGCCGCGTGCAACGCACTCGATCAGAATCGGCTTCAGGCGCTTCGAGACCACGGCACGGCCGGCAACCTGCGGAATTTCCTCAGGCTTCACGACCGTTTCGGGGGCGATGCCCGTGAGGTGATTGGGGATCACGTCCTTGAGCTTTTCGAACCAGAAGTTCGTGAGCGCCGTCAGGACCTTGCCCTTGCCGGGAATCGGATCGCCGAGGATCACGTCAAAGGCGGAAATGCGGTCCGTGGCAACAAGCAGAAGCTTGTCGTCGCCCACGGCGTAGCAGTCGCGGACTTTGCCGCTGTAAATCTGCTTGAGGGACGGGATGTTCGTCTTGGAAAGACCGGGCATTAGAGTTGCCTCCCTAAGGAAGAAAAGAAAAATCCTGATGGCGGGAATTTTAATGGCGCAGGGGCGCTTTCAGGCCCGAAACCACCGTGAAAACTGCTTAGAAGAGTTTGCGCGGACTCAGAAAAGTTAAAAGAGCGCGAAGACCGCCGGGAGCGCGATGAAGCCCCAGGCAACGAGTCCCATGATGAGTGCGAAAAGCACTGCCGCGCTCCCCATGTCCTTTGCGCGTCCGGCAAGCGGATGCACTTCCATGCCGATTCGGTCGACAACGGCTTCAATCGCCGAATTGAGGATTTCCGTGAGGAGAAGAAAAAGCACGGAATTGATGAGGATCACCTTCTCAAGGAGCGTTACCGGGAGAAGAAGCGCGAGCGGAATCAGGATGATCGCAAGAAGGCATTCCTCGCGAAAGGCGGCTTCGTTTTCAAACCCCGCGCGGATTCCCTGCCAGGAATAGCGCGTGGCGTTGATGAGCCTTCTGAGGCCGCGCTTGCCCTTGAGGGCTTCGGCGGACTTTAATTCGGGTTCTGTCATGGGATGAATTCGAATTGAAAAAAGGCGCACAGTCTCAGGGAGGAGAACTGTGCGCCGTCATGAATCTGAGGCTTCGTGCTCAAGCGTTAGAGCACATTCTGGCGAAGCGTGCCGTCAGCGTATTTGGCCGCGATCTTGTCGAGCGCGACGGGCTTGATCCGGGCGCCCTGGCCTTCGCAGCCGAACGCGAGGTAGCGCGAGCGGCAGAGGGCCTTCGCGGCGGCGCGGGCGGCCTTCAGGTAGCCGCGCGGGTCGAAGCCCGAGGGATTCTCAACGAGGTAGCGGCGGATGGCGGCCGTCATCGCAAGGCGGATGTCGGTGTCGATGTTGACCTTGCGGACGCCGTGCTGGATCGCCTTCTGGATTTCCTCGACCGGAACGCCGTAGGTTTCGCGCATGTCGCCGCCGAATTCGCGGATCTCAGCGAGGTATTCCTGCGGAACGGAAGAGGAGCCGTGCATCACGAGGTGCGTGTTCGGCAGACGCGCATGAATTTCCTTCACGCGGTCGATCGAGAGGATTTCGCCCGTGGGACGGCGCGTGAACTTGTAGGCGCCGTGCGAGGTGCCGATCGCGATGGCAAGCGCGTCGATCTGGGTGATGCGGGCGAATTCTGCCGCCTGATCCGGATCCGTGAGGAGCTGCTCGCGGGTCATCTTGGCGTCGGTGCCGTGGCCGTCTTCCTTGTCGCCGCGCATCGTTTCAAGCGAGCCGAGGCAGCCGATTTCGCCTTCGACGGAAACGCCGATGCAGTGGGCCATTTCCACCACGCGGCGGGTGACGTCGACGTTGTATTCGTAGGTGGAGATGGTCTTGCCGTCGCTCATGAGGGAGCCGTCCATCATGACGGAGGTGAAGCCCGAGCGGATGGCGCCCTGGCAGACCGCCGGGCTCTGGCCGTGGTCCTGGTGCATGCAGACGGGAACGTCCGGATAGGCTTCAACAGCGGCTTCAATGAGGTGGCGCAGGAACGATTCGCCCGCATACTTGCGAGCGCCCGCCGAGGCCTGCATGATCACGGGAGCGCCGACTTCGCTCGCCGCCTCCATGATGGCCTGAACCTGTTCGAGGTTGTTGACGTTGAAGGCGGGAATGCCGTAGCCGTTTTCAGCCGCATGATCGAGCAGCTGTCGCATGGAAACAAGAGCCATTGCGTTTTCACTCCAAGGTGGATGAGGGGCGCGCCCGCAAAAACCGGAGGCCTGTCCTTCCATGCGGAAGGGGCCTCGACGGCGTTTCGGCACGGGGGCGCCGCGTCGGATTGTGCTTCCCCCGCATTGTAATGGTGCGGAGAGTTTCGGTCGAGGTCCTGCAGGTGAAGCGCAGCGTCTCGACGGCATCAACCCTGGCGCGTGAGCGTCGTGTCGGCGGCAAGCTGCTTCTTGATGCCCGTAAGAATGGCCCGGGCAAGCTTTTGCTGATGATTGGCGTTTTTGAGCAGCTGCTCTTCCGACGGGTTCGAAATGAAGGCCGTCTCAACGAGAATCGACGGAATGCCCTGGCCTTTGAGCACCGCGAATCCCGCCTGCTCCACGGCCGTTTTGTGGAGCTTGTTGATGGCGCGCAGCTCCTGGAGTACGGCGGTGCCGAGCCCGAGGCTGTAGCCGATCGTCCAGGACGAGGTCATGTCGACGAGCACGCTCGCCACCTGCTTATTGACGGTGGAGATGTTGACGCCGCCGATCAGGTCGGATTCGTTCTGATTTTTCGCGAGCCAACGTGCAGCCGCCGAGGTGGCGCCTTTTTGCGAGAGTGCAAAGACGGAGGAGCCCCTTACGTTGCTCTTCACCCAGGCATCGGCATGGATGCTGACGAGAAGATGAGCCTTCACGCGGCGGGCAATCGCCACGCGTCCGCCCAAACTGACGAAGTGGTCGGAATTGCGCGTGAGCACGGCCTTCATGCCGGGTTCAGCAGAAATAAGCTTGGCAAGCCGCCTTGCGATTTGGAGAACGACGACTTTTTCCTGCGTTTTGCGCCGTCCGATGGCACCGGGGTCTTCGCCCCCGTGTCCCGGGTCGACGACGATGATGATCTGATCTTCGCTCTGAGTCTTTTTGGCCGGGGCGCTCTTCGCCGGCGTCTGCGTGTCTTTGGCCGAGGGCTTCTTGGCTGCCTTATCGTCTTTGCCTTTAGAGGCGGAAAGCGCCGGCCGCGTCTTCGGGGCATTCGGATTGGCAAGACCCGCGAGCACGTCGGCGAGCGGATCTTCGGAATTCGATGACGAGAGGGAATCCGTGAGGAGATTCCCTTCCTGCGATCCCGCGAGGATTGCGCCGATCTCATCCTTCGGATGCACCGGGTAGATGTCGAAAACGAGACGGTACTGATAGTTGGCGAAGGGCTTCAGAAGAAAGACTTCGGGCTTTACGTCCGCCTTGAGATCCATGACGAGCCGAACAACGCCGGGCTTGAACTGCCCGATTCTCATGGCGCTGATATAAGGGTCGTCAGGCTTCACGTCGGCAATAAGGCGCTTGACGCGCTCAGTGAGCGCGAGTCCTTCAATATCGATCACGAGCCTCAGGGGAGAAGCCGAGCGAACGAAAAAGTGCTTGAACTTGAGGGGTTCGTCCGTTTCGATCGTGACGCGCGTGTACTCCTCTGCAGGCCACATGCGGACGTTGACGAGCTTTGCGCCGCTCGCTATCTGCCAGGGAGCAAGCGAAAGGAGAAGCGTACCGCCGGCGGCGGATATCAGGCGGCGGCGGTTGAATTCCATGATTCCGAAAGAGAAGCAAGAATTTCGCGGCCGAGAGGGGACTGCGCAGAGATTTCAACCCGCCTTCCGAGGCCCTCAATCGAAAGCGCAATGGTGATGTCGGCGGGCGGCAGATACGGAAAGGCTTTGTCGCTCCACTCCGTAGCGCATACGGCGCTGGGACGGAATTCATCCTGGAACCCGGCATCTTCGAATTCCTCGGGTTCCTCGAAGCGATAAAAGTCGAAGTGATTGATCGTAAGACCGCCGCAGGGATACGTCTCAAGAAGCGTGAAGGTAGGGCTCTTCACCGCACCTTCCCAGCCTAAGCGGCGAAGCGCCGCACGGATGAGGCTCGTCTTTCCTGCGCCGAGATCGCCTTCAAGGCGCAAAGCGAGGCCTTTGGCAAGAATGCCGGGGCTCGCGCGGAGAAGTGCATCGGCAAGCAGGGCGCCGAGATGGTCAGTGTCTGCCGGAGCGGGAAGAGACGCAGAGAATCGATCGGTCAACGGTGTCTCCGAAGAGAGAAAAAGAGTAAGACGCGGGGAAAGTCCTGAGATTTTAGTCGGCGCTATACGGAGCCTGAGGCCTGCAGATACATTTCGAACACAAGGCAAGCGCCTTGGATGCGCTCAATGCAGACAGACACGGCGAAAACATCAAATGTAAGGATTTGTAAAACATTCTTGCCGCAAGCAATTCACTTCTGCATAATTCGTCTCCTCCGATCACAAGGCCGGTTCGAAACGGCCGAAGATTGAGAGTTGCCGGTGTAGCTCAGCTGGTAGAGCAGCGCATTCGTAATGCGAAGGTCGGGAGTTCGAATCTCTTCTCCGGCACCAATTCATAGGCCCGGACTGTCCGTGACAGTTCGGGCTTTTAATTTATTTCAAGCACTTAGCTCAAAACACCGCCCGCCGTCGTTCGCCTTAGACCCCCTCTAGCCGCGTTTTATTGATGGTATGTATGATGGTATAGTACTTAGCCTAAAGTTCATACCATCATAAAAACGGGGTGAAATATGAAACGCGGTGCCGACCTCACAGCCCTTCAGGTAAAGAACCTCCCCAGTGATAGCCGCCTGCACAACGTGGGCGGTGTTCGCGGGCTATATGTCAAAAAGAATGCTTCGGGCTCCGGGAGCTGGATTCTCCGATATACCGCGGCCGATAAGAAACGCCGGGATTACGGCCTAGGCTCCTATGCGGAATTGACGCTGAAGGAGGCGCGAGAGAAAGCAACCGCGGCCCTGAAGGCGATTGAGCAGGGCATTGACCCCATAGAAGCCAGAAAGGCGGACATTGCGAAGGCCGAGAAAGATGAACGCTTAGGGCTTACCTTCGCTCGGGTGGCAGGCATGTGGTTTGACGATTTGGAGGAGGAGCGAGAGAAGCGCAATCCGCGCTGGAGGCGCCGAGAGGAGCCGCGGTTAAAAAAGAATGTCCTCCCGGTAATCGGCTCTATCCCTATCGCGACGCTCAACGAAATGGATGTGTTGAGGTGTATTGAGCCGCTAAGGAGGGAGGGGAAAGACGAGACGGCAAAAAAGCTCAGGACGGCGATTAAGCAAATTGCGGCGTGGGCCATTCAGAAGGGATACAGAGAAAACCGGCTAAACCCTGCCGGCGAATCCTTGACAGATCTATTAGGCACCGTGAATGCGCCTAAAGCAGAAACGGAGAATCATCCGGCTGTAGCAGTGGAGGAGGTGCCGAGACTTATGAGGGAGCTCCTTCAATCAAAACTCCCGACGGCGCGGGCCCTTGTGTTTTGCATTTTCACTGCAGGCCGCTCGAAAGCGGTGAGATATACGGCGCCGGAAGACATTGACCCCGCGGAGGGCGTGTGGATGGTACGCCGAGAGAATGACAAGGTGAAGGATAGACGCGCATTGCGCGAGGTAATGCTTTCCTCATACGCGCTCGATTTCCTTAAAACCCTGCCGAGGATCGAAGGCGCCCAGTACCTATTCACCTCGCCTAACGGCGGGGCGCTCACGCCGGAGGGGATGGCCCAGCGCCTCAAGAGCATGCATAGAGATCGCAAGGCCGTCGACGGTGTGGGATGGGTTGATCCGGTGCAGACAAAACTTTACGGCAAAGATAGGGTGATTACCCCTCACGGCATGCGGGCGGCCTTCAGGACTTGGGCTGAGGACGATGCCCACGGCAATAACCGCCGTTTTGATCCGATTGCCGTTGAGCAGTGCATGCTCCACAAAACCGATAAAAAGTATGACGGCGCCTATAGCCGAGGCACCTACCCGGAAGAGCGACGCCGCATCATGGAGGCATGGGGCCGATATTGCATGGAGGGCAAGTGGCCCGATGAAGCTTAGGCCGAGGGGGTGTGTTTTAGTGCTCCCACTGCGCCCGGTAGTAGAGATATACATTAATTAATATAAAAATCAATTATTTACTATCTATCTTACCGGGAGCACAACCGGGCGCAAGCCGGGCGCAGTGGGCGCACCCCCACACACCCGCGGCCTTGATGTGTCACGCGCGCGGCCGGCCCCCGGGGGGCCCCAATTCAGGCCTGCGCCGTCGATAACCCTGCCCGAGTAGCGAGCAGGGCTGAAAATCGAAACAAAACTCCTTATTTTGAGGAGTTTGAGCCCCGGCGGCCGGCGGGTGTTCGAACTACCCGGGGGCCAAAACTCGCGCGCCGCGCCAGCAGGACAGGGGCTGAAAGATTTTTGCAATCCTCAAAACGGGCTGAAGCTTCAAGGGCGGGTGTTTTCCGGCGTCGCAAGGCCTTCTCAAAAATTTTTGGAGGCTTCCAAAAATTCAGATTCGATTACCGGATAACCGGTTAAATCACACACACGCGGCCTTAATACCCCGCCGCGCTTCGGACGTTCGGCACACCCGGCGTCGCCTAACGTTGCATTGATTACATGGTTTAAATCATGCTTTATGGGTATGCTTCCTCGGATTTGTGGAATCAAAGAAGGCCGGTCCTCAGCGCCTACTAAATATTTAGTAAATGACTTAATAGATTTACTTGGCGCGCATGAGCTGGCTGAAGGCGGTGGCGATGGACTTTCGCTCAGAATTGCGCGAAAGCACACTTAGCGCGCGCGAAAGAGGAGCAAAGCGTTAGGGGTGAATGCCGTTCGCGATGCCGAGGCGCATCGGGCGCGCACATGCCCGGAAGGGAAAGCACTACCACCGGGCGTAACCCGCGCTCCTCTTCACACACGCGGCCTTTATCCGCACACACGCGCACCGCCAGACTGCCGGCGCCCGGCGTTGATTCGCTGTAGCCTTACAGGTGCGCAGGCCTTCGGAGTAGCTATCCGCAAGGCTGGAGGCAGGCCGCGCTTTCCCTGCCTCCTCGCGCGCTCCGAATGTTGAGAGCGCCATAACGAAAGCGCCAATGCAGGATACAAATTCCCGGTGGTTTACCCGCCTGCCTTATTACGAGCACTCTCCGTTTCTTCCACCCGCGGCGGAGAGCGCGCCGCGCTCCCGTGGGTTTGATGAGTGCGAGCATGCCGGGGCGTTAGAGCCCTTGCTGTTGAATACGCACCTTCGCTTTTTTGCGTCGTTCTATCCGGCTTCGGCATTCTTCACGATGGCGGAGAAAGCACGCGGCCTCGATGACGAGAGCGAATACGAAAACGCGAAATCACTCCTGCGCGAGTTTTGTGCTCAGCTGGAGGAGTGTTTAGAGCGCACACGCAAAGCGCTCTTGCTCCCCGCCGATGAGCGCGAGCACTATGGTTTTGTATTGCCGCGTGTGCCCGGCTATGACCACGGCGCCGGCGGCAAGCCCGGGGATTCACAAACCGAGGCCCTTCTATGGCTTGCGCCTGATGAGCTCGCCGCTTCGGCGCCTCCTATTCCCGTGAGCTTTGTGGGCGGCGGAAAGAAACGCGAGGATGTAGAGAAGGCCTTCGATGCAATGCGGAGCGCCCCAGCCGAGGAGAAGGAAAGGCTTGAGGCCGGCTATCAGCGCACCTTGAATAAGGCGCTCAAAGAATCGGCGAAAACTCAACGCGAACTGCAGGCGGCCTTTAATGTGCTTGCCTTCTCATGGGGTAGGCTCCACGGCCTTCGCTTTCTCTGCTATCAACTGAGGCAGGCCGGGAGCACAGAGGGCATTAGCCTGCCGGTCGAATATATCCGGGAGCTCGGGCAGGCCGTTCGAGAAGCCATGAAGGCCGCCGACGCGGCAGGCGTTGGATTCACGCAAGCGGCCTCGCTCGCCCGGGAGCGGAAGAACCGAGGGATAAAAAAGCTCATGAACGTAACGCCCGAGGAGGCGGCGAGCGCGTATCGGCAGGCAAGAGAATCGCTTCAGGGGCTTCCAGCCTCGAATTTGGATGCATTAGAAAAAGCAATTGCCATGCTGAGAGCGCAGGGAAAGCGGTGCCCTCAGCGAACAGAATTTTTAAAGCTCCTCGCCGATTCAAAATATTCCATGTAAATCAAGAAAAGCACTGTCCGCAAATTGAATTTGCGGGGTGAGTTTTCTTCCTCTTCACGCTGAAATGTTCCTCATAGCTCAGGCGGCGCCGTAGGCGTTCGCCCGAGAGCGAAAACCCTTCATATAGGAGCGTTTCAGTAATGGCAAATAAGGCCGTTTCAAACGATTCGACTTGCCGATTAAAGGCGTTGCTCACGCGCTGGCGCTTAGCCGATTTGGGTAACTGGGCTTCCCAGCTCTCCGCGGCAAGCCCGGCGCCCTCTGCCGGCGAGGTGCTGGCATGAGCTACACGGCATTTCAACGCAAGCCGCCTAAGGGGCGTTGCTACTCCGTTCGCGAGTTATGCGTGCTCTTGGGCTCCGCCAGCACTCCTCTCAGGGCCGACAAACTCACGCGCACGATTCACTCGCTTTCGAGGCAGGTGCCCGGCGGTGATGTGCACTGCAAGCGCACTCGCGTTCGCCTGCCCGATGGCCGTGAGTTTGATTCTTATGTGATCGATGACATAGGGTTGTTGCTCCTCCTTCAGTGGCAGGAGAACGGCGGGCGCTTTCCCGCCCTCTATGCGGCCTTGAAAACTCAACCGATTGAGGAAGAAGAATGAAGAAGACAGAGAAGAAAACCGCCCCTAGCTGGGCGCCCAGCCTTGATGCTGAAAGGCTCGAAGCACTGAAGAAAGAATATCCGGGGCTTATCCGCCTGCCTCGCGTGAAAGAACTCACCGGCCTCGGCAAAACGACGATTTATAGCATGCTCAATGCCGGCCGCTTCCCCGGGCGCCTGAAGCTCACGCCGACGGTATCGGCATGGCGCTCCGCCGACGTGATGGCGTGGATTGAAGAGCAGGGGGCCGCGGCATGAGTATCCCTAACACCGTTTTCGCGCACGGCCGCGGCAGTTCGAGGCATAATACCGGCAGGCGCTTCAAGAGCGCTCGCGGCTTTAGCAGGCCGCAGAACCTTAGGCGGATAGCCGCCGCGCCCTGCGCTTCTCGCGCACGCGGCGTTTCTTTTGGGACGTTCGGTAATTTCTTACCGGATGCATCAGGCCTTACGGGGCCTTTCGCTAAATATTTAGCGTTCGTCCCAACATCAGGGGCATTTTCTCAAAATTTAGAAAATGTCGCCTCATACAGCGCTATCCGCGAACACGGCCTCATTGCGTCTAATGAATTCATGGGCGCACCGTGTGGGAAGCCTTCGGGCTTGCCGTTTCCTAAGGTACGGTCTGCTAACCCGCACGGTGCCGCCCGCCCTTTAGCAGGGGCGAACGGCTTCGACAATCGAACCTTAGGAGCCACGGCCATGACGCTTTATGACGCCGCCGGCGTGTGCGCGCACGCCTATACCCTTGGAATTTGCAAATTCCTCAATCTCTTCAATCGTCTCACCGGCCGTGCTGGCGGCGTTCGCCCGCTCGGCAGTTACCTCGGTGACGATTTGCGCGCCCAATTGCCCTCTATCTTCAAGGTGAATCCCGAGCTCCTGAAGCTCGCTCAGGCCGAAACGAATCGCGCCGCCGCTTCGAAGGAGGTGCGCCATGCGTAAGCCCTTCTCCGTTTCGGTATTCGCCCGCCTGCTTTCGACGGAAATGAGCGAGGTGAAGAACCTCCCAGCCGCCTATCTCTCTGAATGCGCCGATGCCGCCGATGACCTCTCGGCCTCGATTGCCGACGTGCTCGAAGAATCCGCGGATTCTCTGCACGATGACGATGCCGGGTTTACGCCGCTCACGCGCATTGCGTCTCTGCAGTCGCTTTGCGCTTCGAATCTGCGCCTGCTGAATGACGTTCGCAATCTGCTCTCATGGGCGAATGCCAACGCGCTCAGCGCCCCCTCGGCCCCGGCGGCGCCCATTCGCGGGAAAGCCTCGGCCGATGTGAAAGCTCTCACCGAGGCCGCCCAGCTCATGGGCGAGCGCCTTGCGCCCGTCGATGTGAAAACGAATCACATGGCGATTTACCCGGCTATCGAACTCGCTCGCGGCATTGCTGATGTGCTGGCGAACAAGGCCGCATGCGCGGGGCTTATCGCCGCTCACGTTGACGCCGACGGCGCCGATGAGCTTGCGGCCGATCTCGCCCAGCTTGCGCGCTTCGCGTCAAAGCTGGCTGAAGCGCTCCCGGAAATTGATGGCGCTACGGCTGTATGGGGTGATGTTGATGATGAAGAGGAGGAGCTATGACTAAGAGCATGCGCATTCGCGGCAAGGGCAAGAACTATCGCAAGGAAGCCATTCGGGTGCGCAGGGATTTGGTCCGCGCCGTGTGGGAGTTGTTCCCTTATGCGCCGTTCGATGCCGAGGCCGGCAGGTTGTTTGACTGGTATTTCTGCTTTGAGGTGCAGGGCGATACGCTTGCCCGGCTTTCGATGCCCGGCACGGGGATGAGTAATGGCGCGTTCGCTAATCCCTGTCAATCGGGCCAGTCTCAGTGCCTGCACGTGGATTTTCTCGGCAGGACGGCGGCGGACCGAATCGCGGAAGCCCGGTATTACTGCGCCCGCATGAAAAGGTGCATTAAGGAGCTGAAAGCGCAGGGCGCCCGCAAATTGGCGAACTATCCGACCGCGGCCGAAATGCGGGCGAAATTGGAAGAAAAAGCCGCCAACGTATAAACGGGCGGCTAGGAAAGACATTCACGCGAGCGGTGCGGAAGGACTAAAACCCCGGCCGCTCGCTTTCACTCTAGGCCGCGTGTGCGCGCGGCTTAAGGAGGATATACCATGTCCCTTTTTACTGAACAGCCTAAGGGCATGCTTTTTGGCTTAGGCAAGAACAGCGGGGATGCTTTACCCGAAACGTATGTTGCCGAGGGTTTTTTGCGTTTCGCAAGCCTCATTGCCGGACTGCCCCGCCTAGAAGAGAAAGACGGCCTCTATGTCTCCGCGGCCTTCACAAAACGGCCGGGAGAATGCGGGCGCCGCAATAACGCGAACGCCCAGCCCCTGCCGGTGCTTTTTCTCGATGTTGATGACGCGACGCCCGAGCAAGCCGAGGCATTGCCCGAGAAGCTGAAAGGTTTGAATGTTGATGCATTCACCTATCCCAGCTTTACCGACGGGGCGCCTAAATACGAAACGGCGGAGAAGGCGAAAAAGCCCGGGCAGACATTCAAGGATATTCGCGACGAGAGCGGCCGGCTATTTCGTCACGTCCTTCACGATGCTGAAGGCAGGCCCGTTGAGAAGGCTCCGGCATGCGCGCGCTTCCGGGTAGTGCTTAGCCTCTCCCGGCCGCCTTCTCAAGAAGAGCGCGTTTTGCTCATGCAGTGGGCGGCCTCTAAGCTGGGCGTTCATTTCGATGGCGCCACTAAGGACGCCGCCCGGCTTTATTACACTCCGCGCATCAACTGCAAGGAGGCCGACATTAAAAGCTATTCGGGCGAGCCGCTGGATGTTGATGCCGCTTTAGAGGAGGCGCACCTACTCGGTTTAAACGCTGTAAATCCTGCTGGGCCTTTCGGCGCGCCTCCGCCTAACTATACTCCGTCGCCGCTCGCGCCCGGCAGTGTCGCCGCTGAGGCGCCTTTCGCGCCGGCGGCTGAGAGTACCGCTCTCGAAGAATGGGACGACGGCCCCGGCATTGCCAGAGAATCGCTATTCGATATCGCTCCCGTAACGCGGCCTGAAGATGATCCCGTGCTCATGCGCCTTGCCCGGCTGGGGATGGTCATTGGTCCTTCTCGCGCGAATAAAGGCGCCTTCGATATTAGGTGCCCTTTCGAGCATGAGCACACTACCGAGGGCGGTGCCCGCGATACGCTCTATTACTCGAGAGAAAGCGCCGAGAATATTGACCGTGACGGCAGGCAATTCCGTTTAGGCCGCTTTCACTGTATGCATTCATGCATGGAGAGGCACTCTCAGACAGAGTATTTCGAAGCGCTTAACCTCAGCTACTCGGATATCTGCCGCGCATGGAAAGGCGAAAGCCCGGCGTTGTTTTGGGGCAGTGAGGGGCGCCGGTATCTCACCGACAGTAATGGAACAGTTGCCGTGAGAATCCCGGGTAAATCATTCAAGGGCACTGAAACGCCGCCGACGATTCATAACGTGTGCTTCGGCCTGAAGGTCCTCGGCTTGATGAGCGACGATAAGGGCGGCGCTCAAAAGCTTCGCCTGCAATTCCGGGATAAGGATGGCCGGCATCATTTCGCAGATATTGCTCTCGGTGATTTGATGACGCGTGATCCTGCTACGGTGCTTGCTCCCCTCTGTACCGAAGGCCTCCAGATCGCCGGGCGCCGGGCAGTGCCGTTGCTTATCGATTATCTCGCCTCATTTCCTTCAGGGCTCCTGCCTCGCTTTACCGGGGTGGATTCTCTTGGGTGGTATCACGCGCCCGACGGGCAAAACGTTTTCATCCTCAGTGAAGAGACGGTTTACCCCTGCGCGCCTACCTCATGGCGCGGCCCGGCCATTGTGTATTCAGGCACAAAGCAGAAGGCGGCAAAGCTCGCCAGCCGAGGCACGTTAGCCCAATGGAAAGAGCGCGCCGCCTGCTATTGCCAATATTCCTCGCGGATGACGCTGGCGGTATGCGTTGCCTTCGCGGCGCCCTGCCTCGCCCTTATGAGTGTTGAGGGCGGCGCTTTCAATATCTACGGCCCCAGCTCGCGCGGCAAGTCGCTCTCGCTGAAGCTCGCCGCTTCGGTATTCGGCCGCGGCGCTATGGATGGCGAAGGTAATACCGCCGGATATATCGATACGTGGCAAGGCTCTTTAATCGGGCATGAGCAGTCGTGCATTGGTCATAATGATCTGCCGTTGATTTTGGATGAGGCCGCCATGTGCCCCGAGAAAGAGCGCGGCGATAAGGCCTATATGTTCTCTAACGGCAAGGAAAAAAAGCGAGGGGGCATATCTGCCAACGGTGAAATTGATTCTCGTAAATCGCACTCTTGGCGCACTCTCGGCCTATCCTCCGCTGAAATGACTGCCGAGCAATGGATTAAGGCAGGGCGCTGGGGAAACAGGGCCTATGCCGGCCAACTCACGCGTTTCACCGACGTATACGCCTGCCCCGTCAATGATGATTTAGGCGTTTTCGAAAAGCTCCCTGAAGGCTTGAGCGGCGGAGAAGCGGCGCACGCGATTGAGAGCGCGGCCGTTGAGTGCTATGGCACCGCCGGGCGGGAGTGGCTTCGATACCTCACGGAACACCGGGAGGAGGCGAAGGAGGCTTTAGCCGCGTCAATGAAAGCCTTTCGCGATCGCTTCAAGGCCGATTTGCAGAAGGGGCAGTTTGCCCGCGTTCTTGACCGCTTCGCGCTTTGTGCCGCGGCTGGGGAGCTTGCAACCTCAATCGGCCTAACCGGCTGGGAAGCGTTCGAGCCGGGGAAGAGTATCGCCGCCGAGCAGGTTTACGCCTGCGCGCGCCATGCTCTAAAGCCTTTCCGCGTTGGGCGCGAACGGTTAGACGATGTGCGCGCCCTAATCAATATGTGTACGAAAGAATCCGAGCGTTTTGTAAATGCTCCGTGGCATATGGGCGCTGATACGCCAACGCCTTGCTATGGCGCCCAATGGGCCGCCAACAGCGACGGATCAAAGTACGCTGGCGCCGACGGTGAAGAGTGGCAGGACCTCTCCAGCGACGCGAGCGCCGGTGCGCAGGGTGAAGACAGTGAGGAGAGCGGAGCGCCCGAGCGTGTGTTCTTCTTCTATAAGGGAGTGTTTCAGGAGAAATACGGCGGTGAGGTTATGGCGAAGAGCCTTGCGCTATGGCTTCAAGGCGAAGGGGCTTTAGTCCGCATCGGCGGCGATACCCGCCGCAATGATGGCACCTCGCGTTGCGGAAGAGCCTACGGCCTGCACGACGCGAAGACACCCGGTTATTGCGTGCTCCTGAATCGCCTTCGCGGATTAGAAGAACAGCTAACCGACGATTAACCTAAGCGCGCCCAGCGCATGAAGCCCTCACGTCCTTGATTCAGGCCGTGGGGGCTTTTTTCGTGCGCCCGGTAGGAAATGGATGAATACCTTTTAAATATCAACACATTACGCGATTCTCGGCGGCCTCGCTGGAAAAAGCGGGCGCAGGGGGTGGAGCACAATTCCGCGTCAATTTCTTCGCTACTGCCACAGGGAATTAAGCCACTTATCCACAGGGTGGCGCAGTGGGAGCACGAAAAAATAGGGGGTGGGGATGGGTGATAGGATAAAGGGAGGGTACAGGGGGCAAATTTCGAGAGCAGGTTTTCGGGTTAGGGTTTGCCCTTAGCGAAGATTTATTGATGGTATGAGTGATGGTACAAAAATTAAAACACTCATAACTCATTGATATTTAAAGTGCATTCGGTGCTCTTCTCCGGCACCAGATTCCAGATAAAGCCGTGAAAGGCAGTGCGTAATGTACTGACCCAAACTCCCGTGGGCTAGCACCAAAAGTAGTGCTTCCCCGCGGGAGGGGTGAC
>OBXA01000096.1_pt1 | contig 76881 bp, 71 predicted proteins | sample 1538121 | NCBI WGS metagenome assembly OBXA01 (sample SAMEA2580133, study PRJEB22360) | human gut metagenome | biome: human gut; feature: human-associated habitat; material: faeces | place: Denmark | collected 2008/2010 | reverse complement strand
ATGTCAAAAGGCAAACACCATTTACTTCAAAAGGGCAAAACCGATTTTTGTCTCATAATTTTATAGCACAAATAGAATTAGACCTTGAAAAATGTATTTTTACATTTTCAGGGTCTTTTTTACTTTTACAAAGTGGCTTAAAACCTAGGAAAATTGAGTGTTATTTCTGAATGAAATTGCTCTTTCATTCGGTTATAAAAGCCTTCACTTTTTATATTTGAAATCTGCGAAAGGAAAATCAACTTTGCCCTTTTTGGAAAAACGGATGTTGCCCCTTGACATAGAGAAATTTAAAAATGCTGTTTTTGGGAAAACTATTTTTGGGAGAAAACAACGCAAATTCAACGTTTATTGGCATTTTCACTTTCCCAAAAACAAAGGATTTGGGAAGAAAATTTATCCCAAAAACGTTTTTGGGAGATTTTTGGGAGCATTTTTGGGAAAATCATGCCTTAAAAATTCAGAAGGAGAATACAAGAAAATGCGTAAAAAAAATTACAAGGGTCGATGTGAGAAGAGGACAATATCGAAAAGTAAAGATGTGTGTAGATTCTACGATCCAATTCAATCGAGTTTTGCAGAAATTCTTAACGCAGATCCAGACATTGAGGAAATTCGTTGCAATGTAGTTTTAGATGGAAAAGACACAGGTGAATATATGACAGATTTTCTTTGCATTAAAACAAACGGGGATATGCTTGTCCGTGAATGTGTCTATCGAAAATTTCTCACAAAACCTATGACAGTCAAATTCTTAGACATTAGCAAAGATTATTGGTTGAGACATGGTGTTGAAGATTGGGGTGTTGTAATTGATGCAGAATAATTATTTATTAAAAAACAATGACGATATTATTCGAGTTTTGGATGTGAAGCATGGACGGTCTTTAATCATAGATTGTATTAAACTGTCTATGCCAAAGTGGATTCTTAACAATCAGATAGATACATTTGTACCCTTTTCTGAAAATGATTTGTCTGAAATAACAGGTATATACACACAAGATATGGAAGATTTTTCAGCTAACAGTAGAAAATTTATTCATGAACATTTCTCATTAATTGCAAGTATTCTGCCATATATATCTGAACCACAGAAAAGAACTGAAGCCATAAATACTATTTCGGAAGAGAGAGGTGTCTCCAAAACAACTATAAGAAAATACTTATGTTTGTATTTAGCGTATCAAGACATGTCTGTGTTCGCACCAAAAAAGAAAAATCGAAAATTAGAACTGTCTATAGATGAAAAGAATATGAGATGGGCGTTAAATAAATTATACTATACTAGGAAGAAAAATACTCTTAATACAGCTTATACAATGCTTTTAAAAGAAAAATACTGTGATACAAATGGAAAGTTATTGACACATCATCCATCATTTTATCAGTTCCGGTATTTTTATCGCAAGACAAAAAAACTGCAAACCTATTATATCTCAAGAAATGGGATAAAAAATTACCAGAGAAATAACAGACCGTTGATAGGAGATGGTGTACAACAATTTGCTCCAAATGTAGGGATTGGGATGTTGGACGCAACAGTATGTGATATATATTTGGTTGATAATTCAGGAAATCTAGTTGGAAGACCAATATTAACCACATGTATAGATGCGTACAGCAGCCTGTGTTGTGGATATGCATTAACATGGGAAGGTGGAATATATAGTCTAAAAAACTTGATGCTAAATATCATTACAGACAAAGTAAAATTGTGCAAGAAACATGGAATTCTTATAAGTAAGCAAGAATGGAATATTGATCAGGTTCCCGGAGTGATGATTACAGATAAGGGCAGCGAATATAAATCAGAAGTATTTGAACAATTAACTGAACTTGGGATTACAATAACAAATTTGCCACCATATAGACCAGAATTAAAAGGTTCTGTAGAGAAGTTTTTTGATTTAGTACAAGGATACTACAAAGAATATTTAAAAGGTAAAGGAGTAGTTAATCCAGACTTTCAAGAGCGTGGATGTCATGACTATAGAAAAGACGCCTGCCTGACATTAGAAGACTTTGAAAAGATAATATTGCGCTGTATATTGTATTATAATTCACAACGCATTTTAAAGAATTTTCCATACACAGAAGATATGATAAAAAATGATATTCAACCATATGCAAATACAATATTTGAATATGGCAAAAAACGTATTGGAGCAAACTTAATATCTGTAAGTTCTAAAAATATAATTTATTCAATGCTTCCGAGAATAACAGGGAAATTTTCGCGTCGTGGTTTGATTGTAAATAAAATGAGATATCACTGTGACGGATATACGGAAGAATATTTAAACGGCGATTATGTAAAAGTGGCATATGATTCAAATGACGTTACCACAGTATGGGCTATTTTGAACGGTGAATATGTTCCGTTTAATATTATTGAAAATAGGTTCAAGGGAATGGATATTACAGAAACAGATGCATTGCTGCAAGAACAGAAAAGGTTGGTGGCAAAAGAAGAATATAATAACATGCAGTCGAAAATTGATTTGGCTAAATATATAGAGACGATTGCTAATAATGTATGTCGAAAGCAAGATACAAAAATTAAAAATGTTAAACAAACAAGGAAAAGAGAAACGTATCGTACACACATTGACCATATAAACGGAGGAGTCGATTATGAGTAAAACTACGGAATTAATTTATAATTTACCACCTATTTTATCAGGAGAACGACTGATTTCGTCTTTGACTGTATTGCCAGAATATGAGCCATCAATTATTCATAAAAGCGAAACAGAACGTTTAATGGCGCTTTCAGATATATATAGAATATATATACCATCAAAAATGTCCCAAGAGATATATAGCAAATTGTATCTTTCATTAATGCGTTCATTGCAGAAGAAAAGGACAGATCCATTTGTTATGCAACAGCAACAAAACAATTTTAGAATGATTCAAAAGAAGTTTTATAATGGTGGAATTATAGGTGGGTCAGATTCTTTTTCTATTATTGGTAATTCTGGAATAGGGAAAAGTGCATCTATATTTAGAGCAATTGACTTAATAACAGACAGTACAGTCATAGAGTTTGAAAATCCATATGCAAAGGTAATACCGTCTCTGGTGGTGCAATGCCCCTTTGACTCTTCTGTAAAAGGACTTCTATTGGAAATATTAAGAAAAACTGATGAACTTCTTGACTCAAAATACTATGAAAATGCAATCAAAATAAAGGCTACAACAGATACATTAATAGGTTGTGTCAGTCAAATTGCCTTGAACAACATCGGATTGTTAATTGTCGATGAAATACAAAATATATGTAATTCAAAAAACGGCAAAACTTTAGTTGGTAGTATAACGCAACTGGTCAATAATTCCGGTATAAGTATTTGTTTTGTAGGAACTCCGGAATGTAAAAATTTTTTTGACAAAGCAATGCATCTTGCAAGGAGAACAATGGGGTTAGAATATACGTCTCTTGACTTTGATGTTGAATTTACCATGTTTTGTAAAATTATTTTTCAGTATCAGTACATGGAAGAAAGAATTGAAATTACTGATAAGATTATTAAATGGCTATACAACCACTCGTCTGGGAATGTTTCTATTGTTATAGCGCTTCTGCATGACGCACAGGAGATAGGCATTCTGTCCGGACATAAATCATTAAGTATTGATCTTTTTGAAATAGCATATAAACAAAGAATGTCTGTTTTACACGATTATATAAATATTTCAGACAAACAAAAATTAAAGCTGTGCAGTAAAAAAGATAAGCAAATTATCGAACGAGATAGTACAAAAGAAATAAATGATAATTTAAAAATATCTGATATTGTACAGGAATCGAAACAAAACAATATTAATATTGTTTTAATGCTGAAAAAATACAATTTAATCGCCGAGGAGATATCGCTATGATTGCTTATGTGCCAACAATGTATCCAGATGAAACTGTGTATAGCTTACTTACAAGAATATATGAAAAAAGTGGATATCTATCATATGCTCATGCAAAAAATGATTTTTTTGTTAATCCAAAAGAGGGAATTGAATTTTTGTTCTTAAATAAGTTAAGCAAAGAACTCATAGATATTATCACTGGGAATCAAACGCTAGATGACGTAATAAAGAATCACACGCTATATAATTATTATGGAAGATATCTTGGAGTTGAAAAAAGAAAAGATGCATACAATTGTCTGCGCAACATGACAGGAGATTATTTCCGTATTTTCGTATTAAATAAAAAATCTTCGGAGGAAACTTATCTCCGTTATTGCCCCATGTGCGCAAGCGAAGATAAACATATTTATGGGGAAACATATTGGAAACGTACACATCAAATACCAGAATTAGAAGTGTGTCCTGTCCATGGGTGCAAATTATTAAATAGTAATGTTTCAAATAATAAACATAGTGCTATGTCATTTATCTCTGCAAATACAGCCGTGAAAGACTTAACCATAATTCAAGGATCAGAACAAGATATAAAACTGGCAGAATATATAGGTGCTTCAGTGTGCGAAAATATAGAATACAATGACGATTTATTGATCGGTAAATATCTCACATCCAAGTTGGAAGGTACAAAATATTTATCATCATGTGGGAATGGAATCAATCGAAAATTATTATTTCAGGACTTAACAAATTTTTATAGTGGGTGTAAATATGTAATTCAAGAAATAAATCATTTGTCTAAGATTTTTCATGGAAAAAGAATAAAGCCTTTTGAAATTATTCAAATTGCTATGTTTTTAAAAATCCCATGTAATGAATTAGTTAATGCAGAGAATCCAGACAAGACTCCGTCAGAAAAATTTGAGCAAAAGGTTATTAACATGCTTCGGAACAGAACAATGGAAGAGGTGTCTTCCAAATTAAATATTTCAAAATCCGCCATTAAAATTATTATACGAAAACATAACGGAGTAGCAGATAATTACACAAAATACGAAATACAAGAATGTAGGAAAATATGGACTGATACCATAAAAGAATATCCAAACTGTTCTTTTCAAAAGATTTGTATGTACTCTAAATATAGATTAAGTCTACAATGGTTAAGAAGAAACGATAAAGAATGGACAGACAAACATTATCCACGTAAACAAATAAATTCTGTCAGGCAACAAAATATCGACTTATTAGACAAAAAATATCTGTCACAAATTGAAAATGTAATTCAAGAGTATAAGGAGCGCCAAGGTGAAATGCCAAAACGAATAACGATAAACGCAATTAGCAACTATATTGGTATCCCTGGTAGACAATTATATTATATGAAACAATGCAGAGCTGTTATAGAAAAATATGCAGAAACAGACGAGGAATTTCGAGTCAGAAAAATATTATGGGCTGTTGATATGCTACAAAGATGTAATAAGAAGTTGACTTTCAATCAGATAAGAAAACTGACACATATTCATTCAGGGCACTATTACAAATGTCGTCCTCTTCTTGTAGATACGATAGGGGAGGAAACAGTTCTTCGTATTGATCCAAATACTTCTATTGTGAGTTAAAAGGTAAAAAAATGGGTAGAAGAGGAATTAACCTCAACTACCCATAAAATAATAGTTAGATAAAACTAACCATTATGTATAAAGATATCAATGCTCTCTTAGATAGATGTAGTTTCTTTTCTATTAATAACTGACATCAGTCTTGCGTACCACGGAGCTTTTGGACTCCATTTGTAGCATGGCATATCCTTTCCGTTGTTATCCTTATAAATCTGCTGAACGATTTTCAGCTCGTCTGGATGACCCAGTGTGATTACTTTATATCCATCGAAATAAAAAACTGCACCTTTTCCTTCAACCGTAAATAAACATCTCATCTCTTCATTTTCTCCTTCCTGTACAATTGTGCTTTGATTTCCACCCATAAGTTCTTTGATTCGTTTAACAAAATATGCCTTTGTTGCCGCAACACCACCATGTATTTCTACTGACCTGTGTGGACAAGCAGTAGGGAATACTTCTTGATGTAAACGAATCGTGTTTTCGTTTGGAATAATTCCATATTGCTTACATTTTTGAGCACACCACTGTAAAGCACGTTCTTCATTTTGCTTAAATGTATTTAAGTCCCCCATACTTTGACAGACCTCAATACTCAGATAATTTGTATTTCCATCTGTATTTCCACAATGCCATGCACAGTTTGCATCGTCTTCAACCTGCTGAATACCATCGCTACCACAATATGCGTGAGCGAACCCTTTCTCTTTGTTATGACTTCCGTTCGCTAATTCATTAGCCCAGTAAGCTGCATTTAAAGAACTGCCACCTGCATCGTTGTGAATAAAAATACCGACAGGATTCTTCCCTCTCCTGCCGGCAATACCTCCACATATACTCATTTTTTATCACCATCCTTTGTTGTGATTATTCTTCCTCTTGAGTTTCTTTGTTTTCCTGATTCTGTCTTAAAATTTCTTCGAGTTCTTCAATGCTAATTGTTTCTAATCCTGTAAGTTCTGACATAATTCTGTCCTCCTTTAATTTAAAAAAGAACGAATAAAAATTATCCGTTCAATTAATCAATAAATTTGTTAATTTTGATTCAATAAATATGCCATAGAGGTATTTTCACGTCCAAACATCTCAAAAACATCTGGACATAAGTAAACACCATTTGCAATTTTTTTGAAATTTTTTGCATAAACGAATCCACCATCTTGAAACAAAATTGCATCCTCGTCTGTTGAATTTAACTTGACAAATCCGTTTGCCTCAACCCTTCCATCTGAATAAATATAAATATTTCCGTCACTTCTTAAAACGCCTAATATATATGTTTTTTCTGTATAAAATATTCCATCGTCTACTCTGATTTTAAACACATGGCTATAATCAGAAACGGCACTATTTATGAATGCGAGCAAAGAATTTATCGTATTCTTTGCTCCACCAACGAAAGAATTGCTTTCTGTATATTCTGACGAAGATGCAATAAAATCATCTATATACACAGATACCCCTGTGTAGCCAGTAGTTATTTTTGTAAATGAATCAGCATACTTAAATACTGTATCAAGTTGTGCCCCCCCATCTGCGGTTCTTCCAACATACAACTCTTTTATTATTGGTTTTTGGTAATTGTTAATATTGACTGTTACAAGATACCTTTTCATTCCAGATACATTATTGTCAAATATGTTTTCATAACTAACACAAATCGCAAGTTTAAATTCAGTCTCACTGTTACAGTTTTGAATAGATTTCTTAATGATTGTTGATGTTACTGGTATTTGTGTGTTTAGAGTTGTTTGGCTTATTGTGTCCGTATTCCCATTGCTGTTTAAATAATAATCATGGATATCTCCGTAATAATTATCTACATAGCAAACTTTATAATATATGGTTCTATCTTGTGGGTTCGTTACATTTGCTCTTATGCTAAGCTGCGGTATATAATTGAAGTCAAGATTTATTCCATAAGTGTCAGGGAAATATAAACTAGGAGGATCTGTATTTACTCTCTCCCAGACAGCGTACAGTGTTGTATCACTGTCAGATGTATAAGAATATCCCGGTGTAAACATTGCTTCGGGTTCTGGTGATTCATTCCAAGTAGACCATCCTAAAAAGGTATAACCAGAACGAATTGGCTTATCCTGTGTTATTATAATTGATTGTCCCACATTTGCTGTCTGTGTAGATGGGGCATTCGTTCCACCATTTGCATTGTATATAATGCTCCATGTCTTGACAACATTTTGTTTCCAAACAGCGTAAAATGTCATATTCCCATATGGGGTATAAGTAGACCCTGGTTGATAATCTGCAGATGTAGCCCACGATGATGTAGACCATCCCTGAAATGTATATCCAGACCTTGTTGGTTTCGTGTAAGGTATGTAAGTAGTTTCGCCTATAATTTTTTGCTGATTTGATGGCGCGCCAGTTCCACCATTTGCATTAAAAGTAATTGTACAATACTGTGTAGATTCACCCCAAATTGCGTACAAAATGGTGTTGCTATAAATTGTATAATAATCTCCGGGTTGGTACTGTGGACTACCTGTTGAAGATGTAGACCATCCCTGAAATGTATATCCATTTTTGGTTGGAGAGGATGAAGGAATAAATAATCTTTCCCCGTATACTCCATACAAAGTATTGAACGTTCCAGATCCACCCTGTAGATTAAAATTAAGATAGTACTGCGTTGTACCGCCTGAACTTTGCCAAACGGCATAAAGAGTGCTGTTTCCATATAAAGTATAATATTCTCCAGGCTGATACGATACACTGCCTCCGGAATAAGTCGCCCAGCCTTTAAATGTGTATCCGCTTTTTGTTGGAGTTGTATATGGGATTTGCACTCGTTCACCATATCCGCCGTACAAAGTATTGAATGTGCCGGTTCCTCCTTGAAGACTAAATGATAAAGAATATTGTGTCGTCTGGTTTTGTTTCCAAACAGCATATAGAGTTATATCATAGTCTGAACTATACGAGTATCCCGGCGTAAACATTGCTTCAGGTTCTGGCGATTCATTCCATGTAGACCAACCTAAAAAAGTATATCCACTACGAGTAGGCTTTGAATAAGTAATCGTAATGGATTGACCGACATTTGCCGTCTGTTTTGTCGGGGTGTTGGAACCACCATTTGCGTTATATATAATACTCCATGTTTTTGTGACATTCTGACTCCAGACTGCATACAATGTTACATCTGCATCGTCCCCTATAGGATCACCTGGGCTGTAGCCGATAGTGGACGAACCTTGTTCTTTTGTCCAACCCTTAAAGGTGTAACCAGATCTTGTTGGAAACGAAGTTGGAATATATACAACTTCTCCCCAATGTCTTTTCATCATACTAGGCGCGCCAGATCCTCCGTTTGCATCAAAATAAACGCCCCAAAGATTTCTTTTGGCTGTAACTGTAAACTTGATTCCCTTACTTACTACATTCGGTATATGAATATTAGCATATGCTGCTAATGGTATGTCTGCGCCTGCTTCCGCTGGAACAAACACAGTCTCATCTCTAAATGTTGTTTCGCTCTGCACGATAGTCATATACTTTGTGTCTACAGAAGAGTTTGTTTGATGAGCACCGACTTGCGTATTCCCAGTACCGTACGTAGGTGATGATGTTGTCTTGTTCGCTTTTAAAATAATTCTAACATCCCACCCAGCTTGTCCATTCCTGAATACGCGAGTTGTTTGCCAGTCAGCCCACGCACGGCAGTTTGTATTTCCATCCATTGTTTGATATCCAGTCCATCCAGAAAAATCAGGCATAACAGTCACCTCCTATACAAATGATATTTTTAACGCACCTTTTTCTGTGTCGTATGTAAGTTTTGCATGATTTCCAATTGTGAGGCTATTGACAGACAAATCTGCAGAAGCAGCAAGAGGTGTATATCCAAGTGCATCAACTACATTTTTTTTTGTCAGTTCTGCCCTGATTTGTTCGCTGCTTTTATTATCAACATTATCAAGACCGACTTCTGATTTTGTATAATCTGGCTTTTCTTTTTGTTTCGCCCACGAATATACATCTTGTGCAATTGCAGTATTATATGATAAATCGTCCCATTTTGACGATCCATCTCCAACTTTGTAGGCATTACCTCTATCTGAGGTAATAGCCATACAACCATCTGGGATTACTGGGTTAGAACTACGCCATTGGCTTTCTGTTTTTACAGCTTGTTTAAGCTGAACTTTGATTGTTGCCTCCATAGCATATCCTCCTCCGCAATTAAATTGATCCGTCTAAAATTAAAACATCTCCTGAATTAAGCACTAATTTTGCTGCATTTAAAGACGTTACATTAATCGTTGCATCAGCACCACCATTAAAAGATGCAGCAGTGGCTGTAACAGCTCCTCCTACATTAATATTTCTTGCTGTTGTCAATTTAGCAGCGGAAGCAACACTCTTGGTTGCGTCAGAAGTATTATCTACATTCCCAAGTCCAACATCTGCTTTTGTTAGTTGCGCCCATGCTGCAGAGCCGGCTGTTGCACCTGCCTTTAATACTTTCCCATTGTTTGTTACTCCGGTAGCAGGAACATGCAAATTTCCATCTCCTGTTGGGTGTGTATATTTTGTATCGGCAGATGTTACAATAAGATTTCCTTCCGCGTCCGTTGTTACAGATGTAGAACCAGCACCTTTAATTGCAATGTCTGTATTTTTTGCATCACTACCTGTCAATCTGATTTTTGCAGTTCCATTTGCAGAACTGTTCGCCGCAACTCCAAGGGAATATGTTGTATTGTTATCTGTTGTTTTATAACCCGCATCGTTTGCCAACTGAGATACTTTTGTTGGAACAGTGATATCTACAGAGCGATCCTCATTAATCGGAACAGCAGAACCATTCTTTTTGATGGATGTAATTGTGTTTCTTTCTGAATTTACAGGAGCATGTGCTGATCCAGCATGTGTAGCAGCTCCATCCCATGCAGTTTTCTTTTCCTTTGTCACATGAATATCTGCATTTCCAGTGTGAGTTGTTAAATCTGTTTGATTCGCTTTTGTTCCAATTGCAGAATTTAATGCATCAACTACATTTTTATTTGCATCAAGTGCGTCTGATACTTCTTTTAATGTATTCATTGTTTCAGGTGCATCGTTTACGAGATCTGCAATTTTCTGATCTGCATACGCTTTTGCATCTGTAAGTGCTTTTGCAGAGCTCCCCGTAGGATCAGCTCCAACTTCTGTTGCTGTATATTTTGGCTTAGTAGGCGCTTTTGCCCAAGCGGATACGTCAGAAGCTGGCATGGAAGTTGGTTTGTTTTTGATAAATGCGTCAGAACTTGAATCTGCAATATTCCAATCAGACTGAACATTTGCTTCAGCTCCTGCAGCAATTCCATCTAATTTACTTTTTAATGCCGTTGTAAAAGAAGCAGTAGTAGCATCAAGAATAGCTTTATTGCTGTGGGAATGAGAAGACTGTTTTACAAGAGCATCAACTTCTTCAGGAGTCATATTTGCATATTTAAGAGCTGAATACTTATTTACTCCGTCTCCAATTTTTATTTTTCTAGTGTCTGATTCAACAAGAAATTCTCCTTTAAGCCAGATCGTTTCAGTATCTCTTCCCCAATCTGCCGCTGGTTTATTATTTATTACAATACGTGTTTTTAACGTTGAATTTGCCATGTTATTTCCTTTCTATTTCAACAAATAAGAGATTGTTGTTTTAACAATCTCTTAAAAGCATCCATCAATAATTTTTATATTCATATAATCTCTACCAATACAGTAGTATTTTAATAAATTGTCATCCCACCTATAGGTTGCATTTTCAGACGTGTCGATATAAATCTGGTTTTCAGATCCGACAGACGGGAAGTTCAAATACGAATCCTTTACAATAACTTTTTCTGCTGGTTGAGATGTTATCTGTATCCATTGTCCATTCGCATATCTCCAAAGAATTGAAGTTTCGATTACGAAATAAAAAGAATCAATTGGTGCGAGTAATTCTTTTCGTTGATCTTCATTTTCAATAGTTTGAATTTGTTCATAAATAGTTCGTATTCCATGATTGTCCAAAACGATTTTCTTTTTATCGTAAACGAAAATAAGTTGTCCATCCTCAATTGGAAGATTGGACAACTTAGAATCAACTGTAGAGACTGCTTTTAAAATTGATCTTGTTTCTGTCATAAACAGCACCTCTACTTTCTATGCTATTTATGATTAAAATTCCGTAATAGTTAATTTATTGTCTGTATAGCTCTTTGCTTGTTTCAGTGCTTCATTAATCTGTCCTGCGATATCTGCGCCACCTGATCCTACTGCTTTGTCAACATAATCTTTAACAGTACTAGACTCACCTAAATCGCCAACTTTTGTATTCAAGGCTTCATTAGCAGCCTGTGCAGCTTCAGATAAAATTCCTGGTTTTGCAGCAGAAATCTTAGAATCAACAGTTGCGGCATCTACTTTTGTATTGACATTATCTTTGATAACTTTCAGTTTTCCGTCAATGTCAGTCTTTGTGTATGCATCCTCGATGCCGTATCCTGCAAGTGTTGTAGCTTTATCAGCCTTACCATCTACAGTTTCTTTCAGTTTGTCTACTTTGCTCTGTGCATCAACAGAAGCAGCCGCAAGTAATTCTCCCTGAGTCTTTGTGTATGTGTCAAGTTTATCCTTATTTGCATGTTCATGAGCTTTTGCGATTGCTTCATTCAGAGCAGAGATATTTACTTTGGAAGATTTGATAACCTTTCCGGTAGCACCGCTCATTACAACAATCTCGCCTTCAATAGCAGAAGGATCGGCACTCGTAACGGCACCGTCAATGTTAGACTGCAACACGATTCCATCAGCATTAGATGCAGATTCAACATTGTAATCTTTTACGATAAGAATCAAATCACCGATTTCGCATTTCTGTCCAAGGTATGTTCCGGCAAGAGCAACAACATACTTCTGACCAGCTTTATATGCTTCTGATGGGAATTGATGATCTTCGTCAATTACAATCGGAACTTCAGATTTTGCAGCATTAACGAGAGATTCTGCGTACTCTTTCGTTGCTAAATCTTTTCCTTCCAGTTTTACTGTTCCTGTAAAGTTAGCATTTGCAATGTTTGCTTTCAGGTTGATATCACTTTCTAATTTCGTAATACGTTTCTGGAAATCAGTGATAGATGTAGACACATCTTCAAATACCTTAACCCATTTAGCACCATCCCAAATGTAACCAACATTTGTATCAATATAGATAACGCCCTGTTGCTGTCCGGATTCTGGTCTTGTTCCAACGATTACATACTGTTTTAAAGCAGATGGGTCAGCTCCAACTGCTTCGAGAGTACAGTTTCCGTTTTCTCCTTGTAGTACAAATGCTTTATATTTACCGTTTACCTTTGCTGTGATAATTTGTCCGGCGTAAGCATTTGGTTGCTTTGCATACGTTTCAGCTTCTCCTTGAGAACCCCATAATGAACGTGAATCAAGTGGAAGTGGATTCGCAGGAGCAAAAGCCTTCACAGCAACGAGCAAATTTTTAGAATCAATAGCCATAATTACAATCCTCCTTTATTTAAATGGTTACTTTAAAAGTCATTCCAGCAGCAGCGGGTGTAGACATCCGGTAACTATATACTTTATATGATGTTTTTCCGTTTTCTCCACCTCTTGCATCCGCAACGTCAACGAGTGTTTTTGTAAAGCTAGAAGCCATTCCGGTATCATTTGTTTCAACGTACATTACCTGATTAACGTCTCTTAAAGTTGCTGGGTATGCAAAAATAATAAACTGCTGTCCTTGTGCAATATTAATGTTGAATGAAAGACCATTGGAAGGATTCAACTGTTTATTTGCCAAACCACGAACAGTTGCAGAATTTAATTCTGGCAAATTTCCAACTCCGGTTCCATAAAACAGATTTCTTTTCCCGGTAATTGAATATCCACTAGATGCAACAGTTCCTGCCAGAATATGTCCGTTTGGAGATGGATTACCAAGGTTATCATTCTTAATTGCTCCTTCTTTATAAGTAGCAGAAGCAGTAAATGTAACTGTCTCATCTCCAACAATGATTGCTTCTCCGGCGTAATCAAGCGGAGATGCTGTTCCATCTTTCACACTTTGAGCGCCTTTTTTAATAGAAATAGCTGTCAAATCACCTGCATCATTCTTGTTAAATGTGGCTCTCAATTTTGGAGTAATGCTTGTTCCTGCTTCAACATTACCCGCCGCAGAGCCAGCATTATTTGTAAGAGTAACACTCGGTTTTGTATATGTTGCAGGAATAGATTTTTGTGTAATTAAGTTCAGTAATCCATCCATATCGATTTCTTTTGGGATAGTCTGCCCGGCTTTAAGAGCACCAAGATCAGTTCCTTTCAGTGTATACTCTTTTGTAGACTTAGATTTCAGAAACTTTGTCTCACCGTCTTTATTGATGAATGCAAGTTCATCTGTGTCGCTTGTCACAACAAAATCATTCGCATCCAACTTTCCGGCTGTTTTTGCTTCTTCAATCTTGCCCTTTTCACCTGTTGCAAATTTTACATTTAAATCTGCCATGTTTTGTTCCTCCTTTATTTTTCATATATAAAAAAGACGACAGGAATGATCCTATCGCCTAATTTCTAAAATTCAACAATTTCAAAACTACAGCTTCCACCGGTTTCTCCACCAGAACCACCATTTGTGACAGTGATTTTGTCTCCGATAGGAACTTTGTTTGAAAGTAGTTGTATTTCGTTTCCATTCTTAATTTGAATATTATCCGCTTTTGTTTTGTCATAAGTGTCAGCTACTTTATCCAGTGCCTCAATCTTGTTCTGTAAATCTGCAACAATCTGATCTACAAACTCCAACGATTCATCTGGCACAAAAGTGTAATAGTCTTTTAAAGGACTGATATTAATAATCAGTTCTCCAGTATGCACTACATACGTTTTTCTCACTTCCATATCATTCTTTTGCAATGTAATTCTAATTGCAATATCTCCTGCGTATTGAGTAAGATTGGTGTCTACAGGAAGTACATAACGAATATGTTCTTTATATAAGTCTTTATCCTTTTGTAGAATTTCTACGTGCGGAACGTTTGCCTGATCCACATATTTTAACAGTGCGGTAAATTCAATTAGGTTTAAATCTCCATATTTCTGTGGGATTAAAATTTGAATTTTATCTGCCAATTTCTCTCTTTGATATAGTGTTGTGACGACAGTAGCAGTGAGAGATTTGTCGTCATTCATGATTATTGTGTAAATTGTGATCACCTCGTTTCAAATAAAAAACAGCCTCTATCGACTGTCGTTAAACTGTACTGTATGCAAATGTAACATGCCGTTCCAACATCCCGGTATTATCTGTAACAAAGCTTATCTTTCCATTACTTGATATTGAAATTCTTGTTGAAGCACCATACGTGGAATTAGATGTGACATTTTGTGTAGTGGCAAAAACCACTCCATAAGGTCTAAATCCATCAGGAATAGTTATTTCGGATATAGTTCCATATTTGCTTGTGCCAGTAGCGCCAGTCCAAAAAATATTGCATATACAAATTGATCCTAGTTTTACCAATCTTACACTCATGGAATTTCCCCAAGGTTGTCCATATAAGTCTTTTGTTTCAACTGTAAGAACTCCATTAATTTGTTCTTTTAAAACTCGTCCTTGATTTGCACTTAAAGGAACCGTTGACGAGCTGGAAGTTAAATTATCAACAATATCAGACCTGTCTATTTTTCCCTCAAGTTTTGACAACATCTGTGCATTATTTTCTTCAATCGTATTAAGCTTTGTGCTCATAGACTCTAAGGATTCTGCAACAAACACCTCTTCATCATCACTATTTCTGTTTATCATGATATCTCCGTCAATCTGCAATTTTGCCCTATCTGTCTGATTAAAATCAGGGACACGATTTATAGCAACAGTACCATCTTCATAAACAGACAGTGGCGCAACACCTTGAGACAAAGATGGATTGATGATGACTTCAGAAAACCTGTCTTTAAACTTAAATTGGAAATCATAAGATTCTCCCTTTTCTAGTATTAAGAAATTAGAATCTGTTATGGTTTTTCGATAATCGTCACCATTAGTACCTCCGTTTTGAATATTTGTTATAGTAGTCCATGATGAAGGCATACTTGTTCCAGTTTTACAATATCTGTAATAGGCAGCAAAAGAAGTGTTGTATCCGCTTACCCTAGAGATATTACAAACAACATTCAAGCTGACTTCCTTTTCAAAATTTCCTTGCCTTTTCAGTTCAAATGTCGTAGCAAGAGGAACATGATAATCAATTACTTCAAAAGCATTTTGTTTCGTTACAGGCGAAGAAGATATTCCACGCGCATCTACAGCATAAACAGATATAGAGTATCTTCCATATTCAGTAATCGCTCCAAGATCGATCAATACATCTGATTGTGATTCCTGCGCTTCATATGTTCTGCTAAAACTATTGTTGTTGCCACCGGAAATGGTGCATACATATTTACTAATTGTAGAAACAGAAGAGTGCGCTTTGTTTGATGTCGATATCTGTACCTGCATACCTTCTACATTAGCCAGTGTTTTATTCTGTCCAAGAATACCTGAAATTGTACTGTTTTTATTACTGTATGAATAATTGGAAAATGTTGGTGCCGTTCCAGATATATTAAGCTGCATTGTTGCAGAATACTGCTGATACGGAGTCTCAACTCCATTCAAATGCAAGTTCTGCACAACAACAATTGTGATCCAGTCTTTTTGACCAGCTTTCTGGTAAATTTTATTTTTCTGTTCCGTGGTTAAATTGATAGATACGCTTGAACTTGTTATATTTGTTCTCTCAGCAATATAATTACTGTCATCCTTAGAATTTACATATAAATATACGGATGATGCTGGAGTAGTTCCAGTAAAATATAAATTTATCGGAGAGTTGATATTAAAGTTAAAATCACCTGTAATAGATGGATACCCGACAGTATGGTCTATATATCCACTATTTGTCCATAAACTTGTTCCAGTTTTTTTGACACGAATTTGAAACCTATAATTTCTGTTTGGTGTGACTGTATATGTAATTGATCCGGATTTGCCAGAAACAGAGAATTCTTTAAGCTTTGTGTCTCCGTCGTATAAGTGTAGTGCGTCAATATTATCAGATGTAGACCAATTAAACCCAACAGTCGTTCCTGAAGTAGAATTGTTTTTTTCAAATTGAGTAATCTTTACATTTCTGTTGTTAGGAGTACATGTAATAGTCTTCCTTGCTTCAAGCGTTCCTGGATTTACTCCAAAATAAATTTTTCCATATATATTGATTGAGAGAGAGCCATCTTCATTATGGGGCAACCTAAAATTATTCCTTCCTACTTCTCTCCATTGATTTTGCGGAAGTGGATTATTATATCCGTAATTTAAGTCCCATGAGACATCCCCAGTGTCTTGGTTTGAAAAATTTTCTGCGTTTAATCTCCATCTTTCTTGATCGAGATAATTCCACCCAACGTAATAGTAATCAGTTCTCCTAAATCTTAATGCAATTGTTACATTGCTAGCATTTGCTGCTTCATCTCTCACTTGGCTTATGACTTGAAAGTCTACTTCATAATTTGCCAAACTTTATCACTCTCCAATCTATACAAAAGGATGTAATGCTGCACACGACATCCTAAAACTTTTATTAACTTGAACCACCTGTTTTTACAAATGCGATTCCATTTCGTGTAATACTATTACTATCTTGTACTGTCAAAGGAATCATTTTTAGTGTAGGCAACTCAACACCTCTGTCTGCATAAACACGTGATGTTTTTGTTGCATCTTCCTGCATCCAGAAAACTTTATTCCCGTTAAACCATCCTTCAAAACCTTGCGTGTTCATTTTAGTACTTCGCGAAGTTCCTGGATTCAGTACTTCAATTCCATCTCCGTTGATATTAACGTTTAACTGTTTTACAGATGTTCCATCTTCAAACATTCCATACTTTTTAAAAACACCTTGCCACCCAGAAGCAGATTGCTCAATTGCAGAAGAAATCTTTTCGTCTGTTTCTTTATCTATGCCCTCAATAACACCAGAAATTTTCCCTAACTCTACGTTAAAAGATGTATTCAATGCGTCGATTGCATTGTTTAAAGATGATTTGGCGTTCTCTAAATCGTTCTGAATTTTTTGAATGTTTACATTAAATCCATTGGCTGTTTCTTTGATTTCTGTCTTTAAATTATTTTCAACATTCTGAATTGTTGTATTTATTCCATCAATTGTCTGCTGAACAGAAGAGAAGCTGTCATTGATAATTGTATCGTTTATAAAATAAGTTTTCCCACTAGGATCCTCTTTGTATCCTCCGCTTTGCTGATATTTTGAATCATATAAAGTAAACCAAATATTTTTATCTGATGATACTTGCAGTTTATGATTAAAAATTTTACCGTTTTGTTCTTCTCCACTTGTTAGCGGATACTCGTGCCATACAGTAATTGAGTCTATATCATTTCTGACATCTCCAAGATCAAGTTCCAGATATTTTAAGCCTTCAGATGCTTCGATATATCTCGTTGTATCTCCGTCAGTATACAATTCTGGGTTAGATATAGTCACATCTTCATGTTCTTCATTTTTACATACTGGTATTTTTCCAGAAGCAATATCTACATTATTAGACATTACATTTAATTCTGCCCATCTATTAGACGTATCTAAATTGCTTCCGTTAAGCCAGTCTCTAATATATCTAATAGCTGTTACATGTGTTTTCCCGACAGAGTGAATAATATCCTGTTCCGTCTGTTCAATTTGAGTCGATAATCCATTTTCAACATCGTCTACTCTTTGTGTAATATTTTTTTCTGTCTGTTCAATTTGTGATGAAAGCCCACTATTTACATCTTCAACTCTCTGAGCAATCTTGTTTGCTTGTATTGACAATTGAGCAAGTTGTCCCTTTAGATTTCCCACCGTCAAATCAATACGTTCAGCAGTTTGTTTTATTTCTGATTTCAGACTGATGATATCTTCAATATTATCTTCCGGGGCAGGAGTCCAAGATGTATCCACACTCCCCCTTGCTAAAAATGCTTCATAAAAATATGTTGTACTATTTTGTGGTGGAGCAATGTCTATATACGAGCTTGTTAAATCATCCACTTTTTTAACTTTTACTACTTTAGTCCATTGTGAACTTGATTCCGATGTTACTGTTTCTCCAAAAACATCAAATGATATTGTGCATGGCGTATCTGTTCTATGCCATATTACAAACACATAGCTATCTTTTTCTTTAATAAGATCTGGCAGTCGATAGCTGTCTACTTCAGAATCTAATGTTAATTTAAGCACGTCATCTTCAATTCCATAAGGATTATTCAGACGCACGGATTCAAAACTTGCTGCCAATTGACCGCCTCCTTTACCAAATTTTTGTTGTTCCTATGTACATTGCAGAAACTTTGTTACTGCCTATATATATAGAAGAAACAGAAGATGAGCCAATGTACATATTTTTGTGTTCTTGTTTCCATATTGCATATAATGTCATGTTGTTGTCTTTTGTGTATGTGCTGCCTGGATTATATGATGTTCCACTATCGCTAGAAGACTCAGACCAATGCACAAATACATATCCGCTTCTAACTGGAACTTCTTTTGAAAGAGAAATTCCGATTCCTTCTGTTTTTGTTTGATTTGTTGGCATTCCAATAACGGTATCAATAGTGTTCTTATTATATGTAATGGTGAATGTTTTTTTTGGTACTTCCCTCCACACTGCATATAAAGTTAAATCGTAATCAGACTTATAAGAATATCCCGGCGTAAACATTGCTTCAGGTTCTGGCGATTCATTCCATGTAGACCAACCTAAAAAGGTATAACCATTACGTGTTGGCTTTGAATATGTGATAGTAATATATTCTCCGACATTTACAGTCTGGGATGGTGGTGCATTTGAACCACCATTTGCATTGTATATAATGCTCCATGTTTTTGCCTTCTCATAATCATTATTGAGTGTGCTGTCATCCTTTTCCATATCCATTCAATCACCCCACAATCATATAAACTGTGTTGCTGTCTTTTTGAGAAAGTCTGTCATAGTCATTCTGTGATATTTCTTCAAAGTTAAAAGGAACACTTACTTTTGTGGCATAAGTACTAGATGCCTGAGAAGTTGTAAGAAAATTACTGGATTGAGATTGTGTCATATACCTACTATCCGCTATAGACTGTGTTAAATATCCTTTGCTATTCAATGCACTGTTTGTCGCATAATTAGACATTCCAGAAATAGTCTGGTATTTGTTGTTTGCCTCAGTTATCTTCAAATAAGTAGATTCAGCAGTGGAAGACTGGAGAAAGTTTTTATCTGTAACATTTGTCTTAATTGCTGCATTTAACATTTCACTTGTAACATCACCAGAACCTGTCCCGTTTTTGCCTTTTGGAATTTTAAAGTTAAAGACAGGACTGGCGCTTGTTCCTGTTTTAGTAACGGCAGCAGGTATGTTGTTTTCAACTGTTTCAACTGTACCAATAGAAATTACTGGACTTGTCCCGTCTTTTCCAGGATCGCCAGGATTCCCCTTTACATCCGTCAGACTAAACAAATCTTTCCAACTACTAAAGCGTCCATCTTCCATTTTTGCTCGCCATTGTACTTTATCTCCAGTTTTTTGCAGCTCCACAGCTATAATAGTTCCGGATGTTCCACCTCCTAAATTAAGAGAGGAGATAGCAATTTGTCTAACCGCTTTTGCAACACCTCCCTTAATCAAAATTAAATTATCGGAATCATCCGCAGAGGACACCACATCAACGTCAGTTAATTTTTTATCTGCCATAATTTCCCTCCCTTAATATATGAGTCTATTTCCATTTTCATCTGTTAATCTATAACCGTCCTGATCGGTTGCGTAAATATTTTTCGGAGCATTAACAAATCCGTATGCGTCAAACAACATTGTTTTGGAATTACGGATTAAGTTTCTGCAACCAATATCTACGGTTGCATCTGACACAACAGTAATTGTATGTCTATCTAATTCTTCCGTCCTGTTTAAATCTTTATAAAGTATGCACTGTATTTTCTGTACGCTTTTAGATTTTGGAGTATATACAACTTCATTTTCAAGAACTTGAGATGAATATTTTTCAATGAAAGAGCCATTTCCTTCAGCTTCTGATATCTTAAACACGCCTTTAAATTTCTTTTGTGCAGATGCTCCTTCTCTATAAAATGCAGAGAATGTAATTTTTGCAGGATCAAAAGTAGTTTCAGTTAATTTCTTAATGATTGTGTCAGATGCTTGAAGAATATATACTATAGCATTTTCTGCATTAGAATCTTTTCGCTTAGACAGCACAAAACGCTTGGTACTGGTTTTGACTTGTTGCTTTTCATCAATAGTGACAGTATAATTTCCTGTAATATCCACATATCCAGTATCAGTTGTCATATTTGTAACTGTATACGTGAATGTGCCAGAATTCCATGTTCCTGTCACACCTTCTGACGGAGACTGTGTAAATGAACAATCTTTCGTTACATCTTCTGAACCAAATGTTGCTGCAACTGTGGTTTCGCACCCTGCATAATTCCCGTTATTTCCCTGAGAATCTGTTGGGATTGTATGGTCATCATTTGTGAGAGAAATAGTAAAGGAAGCATTCTTTTTTAATTCTTCGCTAAGTCCTTTTTTGGTAACATAGTCCTTTACAACTGTCTGTTGAAATCCTTCTGTCGATTGTTTGAATTCAGAAAATTCTTGACTTAATGTTTGTACTGTACTTCCATCAGCTTTCTTGTCAAGCGTGGATTGAACTTCGCTTACTTTTGTATTGATGCCATCTAATCCAATTTGGACATCGTTGACTTTATCATTGATTCCAGTTATTATTTCTCCGTTTTCTCCAACATACTGATTGAATTTTGTCTGGTCAACCTTCGCACTAATCTTTTTATTTAAATTATCGACTTCTAATCCAATCTTTGTAATAATTGTTTCTTCCAATGAAGACATACCATTACTAATATCTTCTGGAGCAGGTTTCCAATCCGTAACAATTGTTCCACGCTCAATTTGAAGATTTTTGAACATATAATATGTATTCGGCTTGGAGTCCATATCAGTGAGATACAATACTTGTTGTCGAGCACTAGGAAGAGTTTTCTTTGTTCTCACCTGAAAAACACATTGTTTCCATTCGTCTTTCACAATCTCATTTTTAATTACAGTATATGTTTCGCCAAGATCATTGGTATTCTTAACACTATTTTCGTCGCATAAATACGCATTAATAGAAGTAGTAACGTTAGATTTTACATCAAAAGAAATCATATAATCTTCATCAGGTCTGTATTTTTCAGGCATAATCTTGCTATATAAAATATAAGACCATCCGCTTTGAGCCAAAGATCCTCGTGTTAGTTTTGCACAATTTATTTTTTGAAATGACTCAACAGAAGTGGTATAATCACCAGTTTCCATATTCCATTTCCAATTTTTGTCTCCACGATTTGTCTCTTCTACAAGATTTACACCTCCAGAATTTGTATTGCTTCCGTCATTCAAGACAGTAACAGTCTGATAATCCAATTTATTAGCAATACTTCCACTTGCACATAAAGTACATTTAATTGCAGCATCGTCTTTTTGTACTTTATATATGGAGATTGCTTCATCTTTTGAAGAGGTATATACTGTTTCAAACGTTGTTCCATTTATACTTCTTTCTATGATAAAACGACCCGAATATTCATTTGTAGACGCCGCATTTCCATCTTTATAAAAACCAGAAAATGTAACAGCTTCCGGTGAAAACTTATCACCGGAAAGCTTCTTAACAATTAAAGTAGATGGTTGTAACATATATACTCGCGCAGAACCATTAGCCCCATCTTTCGTTTTTGTCCAAGAGAATTGTTTTACAACAGACTGTCCTTTTAGCGTAAATGTTAGATTAATAACACCGTTCAAAATATCGGCTCCACCAAGAGTTGCATTTTTAGCAACATTTAAAATAACTTTTCCGTCCTTCTCAGGTGTTGCATTTTCAACGGTATGAGATATTCCGGATGGCAATTCACCAACTGTAACCTCACACGCAATTTTTGTAAAGCCTTCATATCCAGTGAAAGGTATTTCAAGCAGCATTTGTTTGCTTACAAGTCCTGCATTCGTACATGGGATCGACTGTGATTCATTCGCAACTACTACATTTAATGCGGGTGTTCCGGGCTTTCCTTGTTCACCATCATTCACAACAGTTAGTGTAATTTGTCCATATGCTTTCATATTTCACCATCCTTATATATAAATAGAAGAGCAGTATAACACCGCTCTTCTTATACTATTTATGAAATTTCAATTTCTGCTGAACAGTTAATTACAAGATTTTTATCAACCATTTCTCGGTCAACAAAAATAACTTTTCCAGTAGTCCATTCTTTTCCAACATCAAGTTCTACACCATTTTGTCTTCTATAATATTTATACGTTCCTTTTGGAAGATCCTCGTCAGAGGCATCCTCCCATGTAGCTCCAGTATATTTTTTTAATTTCACAGTTTTTGCTACCTTGTCAATATGATAATAGAAATCATTTTCTACTGCCGTTTTTGGGGGTGTAACAGAGAATGTTGTTGATTTGATAGGATCAATTTCCTTGCCATTTAAGTACGCAATCGTATAAACAGCACCATATGTTGTTTCATTAGTGAGTTGATTACCGATGGAGCATAATACCTGTAAATCAATTGGGTCATTTTTATCGGTTACTGTCCAATATGCAATATATTGTTTTCCGCCATAGGTAGCCTCACATTTAAAAGATGCGAGAGATTCTACCATAGAAGGAGTAACAGTAAGTTTATTTTTAGTTTCGCTATCTAAAACATCGTATCTTCCATCAGTAAATTTATACCATTTGTATGTAATACCAGATTCAATAATTGCGCTTCCGTCTGTAAGTTGTGTTGTAAGCTCAACACTATTTGCACCATTTACAATGACATCTCCTTGTGGGGCGTAAATCTGAAGCAACACAGCATTTGTTGCCTGTATGCTTTTTGTCCATCCAAATTTCTTCACTACAGATACACCTTCCACTGTAAATGTAAGCGAAAACGTTCCTGACAAATCAGATGCTGAACCAAGCGCATTTCCAGCAGGAATACTAATAACTAACAACCCATCATTAGACGCAGTTCCAGCAGTATTCGTTCTTACAGTAACACCAGATGGTAAACTTCCTGGTGTACATTTCACAGCCACACGACTTAATCCTTTGTAGGCGTAAAAAGGAATATTAAGTTCTTTTGCAATCTTTACAGTACCATTTGCATTACATGGAATAACTTCTGCTTCATTTCCAAGAATAACAGAAATGGAATCTTTACCAGGTGCTCCGTCTCCACCGTCTTGACCGTCAACTGTTACCATTACAGTTTGAGAATCTAATTTTGTAGTTGTTCCGCCAGATGCATATAATTCACATCGTATTGCTCTTACCGTAATATTGGATGGAGTATACACCTTACTTGATTCATCACTTGCAGACGTATATTTTGCAGTGCCAAAACTTAATCCATCTGTGGACTCAAAGATTTTAAATCTTCCATTATATACCGTTTGACTTACTGCAGCACCTACTTGCTTTGCAGCAGAAAACGTAACATTTGCTGGGAGAAAGGCATTATTTTTCCCAAGATTCATAGATAAAGTGGATGTCTCAAGAGAATAAATTACCGCATCAGAACCGTCAACTCCGGCACGTTGTTTAATAAGAGAAAATCTCTTTTTTAAAGTTGTAGATTTCAAAGTGCATGAAAATTCAACATGCCCAACATCGACATTATCATCCATTTTTGTAACAGTATATTTGTTACCAACAAATGTTCCTTGAATACCTTCACTAGGAACGGCACTTATAGCCCATTTTGATGTCACATCAATTCCGCCTTCAAAAACACTTACATTTGTTTCAGCTCCTTTATATCCTGTATCTGGGTTTATATAACCACTTGAATTACACGGAAGAGTATGACTTTCATTACTTAGTACTACTGCGACTGTACTATTACCAGCGGCTCCATCACGTATTTTTGTAATTGTATGAATGTCGTAGACGGAAGAGTCGTTTGTAACCAATTTGATAACTGCTGTATCATTTGTAAATAATGCATTTTCAGAGGCTTTAATTACAATAGATGCCCCATTAATGGATGGGTTATGTGTTGTAGTCATTGCAACAAATTCACCTGTAGCACTTTTATACTGCCACTGAGAAATGCTTACATTTGTACAATTTGCTGTTAATGTGATTGTGTCTACACCGACAAGAGCTTGTGATGAATTGTACAAAAAAACAGACTCACCGGAAATTGAACAATACTTTGCTTCCGTAGCCTGTTTTGATAGAGAAAATGTCATTTGAGCCTGTGTCTCTATAGTAATATTCGTGTTTGTATCTGTATATTGCACATTTGCAATATATGTCAAAATTCCACTTTGAATTGTACTTAAAAAATTCTGAGATACGGTCAAGGTTCCATTTTTAACAGTTTCTCCTGCTTTCAATTCTTCAGCAGGATTTGACCCTTCTTGCCTTTTCCATGTCACAGATAAGCCTGTTTTTGGAAAAGTTAATTGTTCATCATTTAAATATACAACTGGGGTCAAAACCAAATTATTTTTGCTCCAATCTGGGGTATATACTGTTTCAACCCCATTTGGATTTTCAATAACAGTCTGTGGAAGACTGCTTGTTATATATAAATTTAAGCGACCAACATCTGTAGCATCAGTAATTGTAATAGAACTATATGCTTTTGCTAAAGCCATAAAATACCTCCTTTAAAAAACTGCTCTTGCGAGTTCTTTATCTTCATTAAAAAAGGAACAAGTAAAACTTGCTCCTCCGAATACATCTTCGTTTGTAATATGCAAACCTTTCGTTCCGTTTGCATGTGCTGTGTTCCAGTAATGATCCCCATCAGAATCTGGAGATTGCCTTGTCCATATAAAATGTGTCTCATCGTACATATCTGTAATATTGCTCTGACCAAGATATAACGTCGGTGAGAGAGTAGTATTTATCATTCCGGGTCTGAACATCGTTCCGTTAGAGGAATAGATATTCATTGTGTACGGAGTAGACACCTTAATTCCATCAATCTGTGTTTGCATATTAGAAAATTTGTTTTCGATAGTAGTGAACGACGCATTGATACCCTGTCCATTAATAACAACATCAGACACATGTATTTTCCCATCGTCATCTTGTTCTACAGCTTGAAAAGCTAATTTCTCTTTAGCAATTGTGGAATCTGCAATCATGTCATTTTTGATTAAACCATCTTCAATTGCAGATTCTTTAATTCCAGTAGAATCAATAAGAACACCTTTCCCAGTTTCGTCATACAGACAGAATGTAAAATCATTGTTTGAATCTCTTCCTATTTGAATACGAACTGTTCCGTTCTTGTCTTTGAATTGCATTGTATTTCCTGCAATTGCCATTCCACCGTCATCAGATTCAATCTGAAATTTATCTGCAGAAATAGTACCTGCTTTTAACATTGATACTGTAATCTGTGCTGCAATCAAATCTTTAATAACAGCTTCATCAATTGTCACATTTTGCGCTGTCAAATTGATAATGTGACCGAGTTCTGCCGAAACATTACCGGAGATCAAGTTATCAATATTCGCAACATAAGCAGCAAGTTTTTTGAAATCACCAGATTGAGCAACGATTTGTCCAGCAGAAATAAGTTCAGCTTGTAAATATTGAAAGAATCCATTTTCAGCGTGTATATTAATACATTTAATCATTTCAGCTTCCAGTGTTCCCGGAGTAATATAATTTCCGTTTCCACCACCAATAATACTTCCTCCAGAACCATTTACGATGTTTTGAACTTTATTCGTAAATGCAGAAGACTGAAGCAACTTTTGCAAAATTTCATAAATATTTTCATCGGTAATTTGTAGATTTCCAACGTAATTATTGCGAGCGCCTGACCCACCAAGATTTGATCCTGTACCCAAAATTGAAACAAAATCATTTCTGTCAGATTTTGATGCAATCATGTTGGAGAATGTAATAGAAAAATTATTATCAAAAAGAAATGGATTAAATGAAATTGTCATGACCCTCAATTTAACAAAATAGTCATCACGAATTCCTAACCAAATGAAGTTTCCAAAATCTAAAGACAGAGCGTGCAACTCAGATCCTATTGCAGAAAGTAAATTATCCACATCAGTAGAATATGTTGTTTGAGGAACAGAAGATGCCATTAATTCTTCCATTGCAATCCTACATAATTCTGTTTGTACAGTTACAATATCTGTGAGAGAATCTTGACTTCCTACAAATATATTTTCATTCGTATATGGAGTAGGGTTTGTTATGTGATAAAGTTCCGCCAATTCTTCCTTTTCAAAACCACCTAGAGTATCACTTGTCCAAGATTCTAATGCCATATCTTGCCCCAGAGAAGTACGCTTCTTTCCGAGTTCTTTTTGTTTATCTTCCTCTGTTTTAGCTTCTTCTCTACGCTCTTTTAAAGCAGCAGCACATGAATCAGAATTATTTTCGTCTGTTTGATATGCATTTTTTTCATAGAGTTCATGTTTGTCTTTAAACCCGTCCTCGGTTAAAGCCGGATATTTTTCCGGATCTTCTTTTGTGAGCTCCTGATACCTTTCCCATGTCAAATCATAATGGCTTTTGGCTAATAACTTTGCCTGATCCTGATAAGATTTTAACTTTACTTCAAGTTCATTGATACCATAATATTTCCATGTTGTTTCATAGTCTTCAATATAATCCTTTTCGCCTTCCGATGTTGGTAATTTTCGATTATCAAATTCAATCTGGATATTAGGAAGAATCGTATCCACAATCTGATGATACATATTTGCATCGGGAGATGCATTAAGAGCATCGATATCAAAATTTCCGTCCTCGTCTACATATATTTTTTCATACCCAAGTTTCTGAGCCTCATAGTCCTTTTTTAAAGCTTCGAGAGCAGTATCGGACAAGCTATGCCAATTATCTGGATCGCAGTCTCCGGTCGGTATGCGAATATAAATTTCAGTTATTTTGTCCTGAAGTGTATTCCATTCTTTAGACATATTTGAATAGTCAACTCTAGCCTGTTCGCAGAAACTGAACCAAGCTTTATATTTTTCAATCGTAGAATTGCTAAGATATTTATTGTTGAGCCAGAATGGGTCGAGATAGAAGAGTGTGTTACTTCCACCGTTACATTGTTCAATTCCTAAATCATCTGCTCCAGACACTCGATATTTTGTATACACATTTTCATCATCTACAGTAATATCGTGTGAGTTCTGCACATTTCGATATCCTATTGTGACGTTCGTTTCTTCTCCAAAATTCTCTACACGATAAAAATTAACAACAAGATTTTTATAATCGAATTCAACAATACAGCTAAAAAATTTCTCAAAATCCTGTGTGATAAAACTGTACACATCATTGTAATCAATATTGAATGTTCCGATTTCGTCTTTTAAGTAAACAATTTTCTTTTTAACCTCGCCGTTTTCAATCGTTTCATATTCTTTTGGAATATTATCGATATATCCATCCATCCAGGTACTTTATCTACTAAAATATTAACCAGACTTAATTGAGGAGTTTTTTCGTTGTAGAATTTAATTTGTTCCTTTGCAAATTCAACACCTTCAACCTCTTCTACATTTCCATCTACTAACATTTCTAGTGAATCAGTTGTTCCACAATTAACTTTCCATCCATCCAATGGTATTTGTCCATACTCTCCTTGAGCGGAATTCGCCGTTATGCTTTTATATTCTTTTGTTCCAGTCCCATGTGTTTCCGGACTATCCATAATAAACCAACCCAATCCAGATATATACATTTTCATATATTTGGACAGCCAGTTATACGCATTTGATTCTGTCATCTTACCATCATCAGTTTCGATATATCGATTCACGTCAAATGCAATAGTAGACACATCATTACAAACTCCTTCAAAACTCCCAGTTGATTCATCAATTCCATTTATAGCACACAAGATAACTCTGCTTGGCGTGGCAAGGTAGACGACTGTTTTTTCGTGCTTTCCGTATATATCATAATTAAAATGCAATTAAATCAGCGCTCCTTTCCTTGGTTCCAAGTAAGTTATATCTAAAGTAACATTTCCAAACGCCCTGAATGTATTATATCCATTGATTAATCTAATCCAATAAATATTATCCTCTGCCTGAATCCCGACGCGTTCAAAAACGACCGGTCGTCCAAGTTCATCATATAATGCAAGATTTTTGCAATCCAATTTTATCTGTAAATCTCGTTGCACCTGACAGTAGAAAAATCCGCCCTGAAAAATATAATACTGCCCGTTTTCAATATAGTACGCGCCATACTTATTCTTCACTCCGTAAGAATCGGTAAGATAGAATAGGATAGCAGTGTTGTTGCATACAGATACCACATGACTATCTTTGTCATATACATATTCAAGAGTATACCCATTCATTTTTGCGTAATTTTCAATTTTATTCATCAATAATTGTAACGTCAATTTGTTTGTGGATTGTAGTGAGATTGTGCCAGATTCAAGTGTTTTACTGTCTGACAGATTATGGATATAGATTTGTTCTGTGGCTTTCGGATGTATATTAATAACTGGATATACATATCCGTATTTGTCGCTGCTTGTATTCTGCAACATAAAGTTTTTACTACGTGTAATGATTTGTTGATCTTGTTTTTCTACATAAGAAAATGGAGAGTTACATGTAAATGTGCAGCGGAGACCATAACAAATTCCCCAATTTTCATATGGGGTAACAGAAGAGAAGTAACCCTTTACTTTTACAACTTCTTCTTGCTGTGTTGTGATTTTTAACCATCTATGTTCTTGAGGTGATGTGAGCCATGAAACCGTTTCCTCATATTCTTCTGTAGATAATTCTAATTCTTCCTGAGATGTATTTACCTCGTAATCCTTTGTGATATGTATTTCAAATACAAGTGTTTCTGTATATGTTGTTCCAAATCCAGTCACCTCTGGTCGATATTTATTCATTGTAGTAGATTCCATTTCCCTCACAATAGTTGATGGAAGGGAAGTATCGTCATCAAAATTAACAGAAGAAAGATTCTGTTGTTTCAAAGTTTGCTCATCAAATTCAAAATCTTTACATACTAGAATCAATATAATTCACCTCAACTTTCTTTCATTTTTATATCAAAAAAGAGCTGAGAAAATTCTCAACTCTTTGTGTATTCGTTATTTATAAAGGGCAGGAATATTCGTTTGACAGAATATTCCAAATTATTTATAATGTAGGTTAGAGAACAGAATCAAACATTTTTATTCCAGGCTAGATAGAGATGGTAGGCGGTTTGAGTCACGTCTGGATGGTGACATCTAGTTTATCGTATAGATACCCTTGCTAAGAAAGGAGGGTGATACAACGTGATAATTTGCGAACTTATTGCAGACATTGTGATTGGAGTCATTTCCTCTTACATAGTCAAGTTTATCGATAAGAAACGCAAAAATAACCGCCATGAGTAAAGCGGTTATTCTTGCTAATTGTTTAGTTTATTAGCCTTAATTCCACTAAAGGCTCAACCGTCTATAGGATTCTGTTCTCTTTTATTTTGCACACATCAATGTGCATTCATTCAACCTATAGATAAAACCGCATTAACGGCTTCTTACTTTCTTTTATACTCACCTATTATAGCTTATTTTACTCGAAAAGTAAATATAAAACAAATATAATTGCAATGTTTCTTTGTTGCACATCGCAAAGCATATTTTAAATAACAAACAATGTTTAATGGCACATTGCGAAACCAAATATAATTTGAACTCCAGCCTTTTATTAGCCGCATACTGGGTAGCGGAAATAATTTAACCCCGTACCTTCTTTTTGACTGCTGATATATACGGTCACAGCAAATAATAGAATAGAAGAGTCACTGGTGATGACCTTTCTATTCATTTAAGGACTTTCTTTCAGAACATAGTTCCTAGTTAGGCTATGGGAAATCCTAGCACCTTTGTAAATCTCCATGTAAACCGGTTCCTAGCCCGGCGTACACTTCAAAGATTATTTATAGCAATCATATTACGCTGCATCACACCAGATTTTACTTAATTAGACAGCGTCCTGATAAAACAGGCTATTCTATGGTAGTTTATTGTCCCCCAATAGAGAAAGTGAGCCATCTCTTTCATCTTTACTTTTGGATATCCAAGGCTTCTCTCCTATATTCATATTCTCTTAATCACAAGCGGCAGGATAATAAATCCCACCGCTTATTTTTAAAGTGTCCGATGCATTCCAAGTTTATGAGCTTCTTTGGTAAATTCCTTTGTGACTCCTTCAATTACTTTCTTCATGCCAGGATAGGTTTCCTTGTCAATACTTCCTTGAACTTCTATCATCTTGTCATAGTAATTATTTGTTACATTAGGTCTTTCACTAAGACTGTTTGCAATGTTTAATGAACTATAAATATCATCTTTGTGTTCACCAAGATCCATAATGTTCTTTGACAGTCTTGCATTTACAACAGCATCACCATAAGTAATTGTCGTAGCTGTTCCTGTCAATCCACCACGCCTAACCATCATTTCAGGATTATTTCCTTCATTGATGCGAACAATTTCTGAACCATTTACAAATTTCTTTGTTCCAGACGCATAACCTTTCAACTGGTCAAGACTTACCCAACCAAGGTCACGCTCACCAAAACGAGGAGTTCTACTAATATGATATTTCTTCTGTGCCCAAGATGCATTATTAACACTTGTGATATACACTTCTTGACCAAGCAATTCATTGCCAGCAGGAGATTTGCCATCAGAAGAGTAGAAGTACTTACCACTAGCAAATATTACTTTATCCCCCACGTTTGGCACACCGTCTCCACCACCTGTATTAGGCTTATTCTGTGGCGGTGTTGGTTTTGGTGGTTCTGGTTTTGGCGTGACAGTTACTGCACAACTATTTGTTGAAGTAGCACCGCCACCATCTGTTGCAATTGCACTAATGGTAGTGCTACCTGCTTTGACAGCATGAACAGTTCCATTTGCAACTGTAGCAACGTTTGGATTTGAAGACATCCACTGCAAACTCTTATTTTTAGCATCGTTTGGTCTGATTGTTGCCGAAACTGTGCCTGTAGAACCTTCCTGTATAGAAAGTGTCCCCGGACTTAATGTAATTTCTGCAACAGGTCTATTGGATAAGTCTGGATTCTTGCTGATATCACCTTGAATCTGGTCATTGTTATTTTGAGTTGTTCCGTTCTGAATCTGACCGGTATTCACGTCCGTCCAATCATCAGGTTTATAATTAGGAGCAGTAGTCATACTGTTGTCTACCTGGTTCTGCGCTCCATTACTTGTACCAAGATTTCCAAGATTATTGGATAAATCTTTATTCGGTACAAATCCTGTACTGTTGATGATTTGCTGAATTTTGTCATAAGCCTGTTGGTAGTTATTTACAACATTATTCAACATTTGAGATATTACTTGTTCCTGCTTTTCAGCATTATAAGTAATATCATTAAGAGTATCTTCCAACTCCTTGTTTAAGTCATCGCTCAAACCGTCATATCCATTTTGACGTACATCATATTCATGATCTTTTTTTGTATCTTCAAGCTGAGATTCCGCATCAGCTAATTGTGCTTCCAGTCTCTTTTTCTCAGCTTTTGCTGCTTCGTTATTCCAATTATCTTCACATAGTTCGCTACACTATGCAGTTCTCTTATGAACTTCTCTGAGTGTTACTCAGAAGTTGAGACTATACCTTCTATTTGAATAAATTTTTTGAAATGATTTTTGACATAATAAAAGAGCAGTAACTATCAGCTACTACTCTTTTCGTAGAACAAAAATAAATCTCATAATTCGGGATTATGCCATCCCAGTACAAACATATCATAGACCCACGAACAAATGTTTATAAAGTATAACCGTAAAGCCGATTGCCTATAGTACAACCATTAAACATAAGATGGGTAAAATAAAAAATATTTTGTTCACATTTATGATATCATAATCTATTAAACTTGTAAAGTTTTTTTAATCCTTTTTCGTATTTCATTCATGTCATCACTGTCTATTTTACATATATATTTTCCAATTCTTGATTTTGATATACATCTAATATCTTCACATTGAATAGATGAATCAAAATTTAGTTCTTTATATTTTGATTTTTTTAATATATAATGCCATTCATACTTTAACTCAGAAGTGGAATTTTCCTTATATCGTATTGTTTTTGACAATGGAACGATTATAACATTTGAACCATTGTAATTGATTCTATTATTAGAAATGATGACACATGGTCTTGCTTCTAGTCTACTTTTTTCGTGTCCAATATTTTCTCCTAAATAGCAAGCATATATTGCCCCTCTTGGATACTTCACTTTACGTTGATTATTTTTATTAAATTTATCTTGAATTTTTAATTTATGAGATGTCCACCTTAAAAGATTTTCAAATTTATTATAAGACATGATATTTCCATCCTTTATCATTAGTATTATTTCTATTATATACCAACAATAGGAAAAGGAATAGTCCAAACATACGTTTTCATTTATTCAAATAGTCTATATTTTTCGAGTTACCAATCGCTTGTAACCCTATGCCTACATATTATAATATATAGGACTTACCAGTCGTTGAGCGTCTTCCATATCATAAATCATATATGACTTAGGAAGTTCGTTGCGTCTGGGTGACTTGCACACCCGGTTATCCCTGACCTATCTATTTTTTATGGTTTCTATCCGAAGACTGTTGAGTTATAAACTCGTACCGCATTCACGTTTACCGTTTCCAGTTCCGTTGTAGCAAGATAGGGTTGTGGGGACTTTCCCGCTATTAAATAGAAGTCGCGCAAATAACTTCACGCCGTTCAAAGCAGCAATTTGTGCTTTTAATACATTGATATCTTTTGTCTGTTTTCTAAGATTCTTAGAATACTCAGCATTTTTCTTCTTAATATCCAGTAATTCAGAGTATTTATCAATGGATTTTTGAGCCATATCATTTTCGGCTTCAAGTTGTTGCTTATACAGATTAACAATAGAATCTTTGTAGTCTTCTACAATATTAACAGAGCTTGAAATCTGATTGAGAAATTCTTTTTGCTGCTCCTTATATTCGCTTGTTGAGATATTCCCGTTCTTTAAATCCTCATCAAGCTTCTTCAATGCCTCTTGATAATTCTTGATTTGCTGTTTCGCAGCATTCATACCCTGACTAATCAAAGCCAAATTTGCAATACCATCAAGTGTTAATCCACCATTTTTCCCAACAAAAGCATCACTATTTAAAAGTCCTCTTAAATCATCTGTCTGGTCAATCAGATCACCTAATGCCTCCTGTCCATCAAAGAACGGTTGCCATCTTACTTCCCAGATTTTATTTTTGAGGTCTTCAATATTATTCATTGCATCAAAGATAGCGTCATCAAGTTTTTCTATCTCTTCCGCATATTCATTATATTTGTCAGAACCGACATCATATTTTGCCTGATCCTTTAATAGTTCATTCCGCTTATCGTAATTAGCCTGAATCTGTGCATTTGCATTGTCAAGCTGTGCCTGTAAATCTTTTTCAGATACCTGTTCACCTTTTGATTCTGTAAGGTCAGAATTGTTTTCCAGTCGTTTTGAAGTTCTGTCTAACTCATCAATAACCTGTTGCAGTTTCAGTAAATCAAGTTCTCTTAACTGATCTTGTAATTCAATCAGTGTTTTCTCAGCTTCAGCAGCTTCTTGTCTGAATCCGTTTAATGCAGCCTGAGCTTCAAACCATTCCGTTGAGTATTCAGCCATATACCCATTTGCCATGAGTTTATTGATTTCATCTTGATATGATTTAATCTGTGACTGTAATTTACCTGCAACGTCCTGTTGATTTTTAATCGATTCTTTCAAAGAGCCGTACATCTTATCTGAATATGCAGATTCTCCTTTTGCAGCTGCTAACTCACGTAATGCTTCCTGATAATCTACAGCAGAGGACTCAATTCCAGTCATCATATCGATGTAATCTTCAATATTATCCAATGCTGTCTGCGCCAGTTCACTCTGTTTATTTAAGAGGTCATCGTACTGTTTGTTGCAATCTACGAGCTTATCATAATAAGACTGCAGCTCGCTAATTATTTTCTGAGTATCCTGGTCATATTTTGAAATATCCATAGACCCGTTCTGAATCTGATGGACAATAAGAGGGTTTATTCCGCTCTGTTGTACAATAGAATCAAAGTGACTTTGGTAAGTCCCAATAGCTTGCTGAGTCCTATTCAGTAGTTCACTGTTCTTAGACATTGCCTCATACAGTTTCTGCTGCTTATCTGGGAGATGTGCGATACGCTCCATTTGGCTCATCAATAAATCATATTGTGATTCTAGGCGTTGAAATAACACCTCAACCCAGTCCGTGTATCCAGATACTGCTTCTGATAATTTCTCGGCAGCTTCTGATGTGTCTGATGCTGCTTTGGAAGTATCAGAAGCAGCTTTGGCAAGATTATTTGATGCGGAGTTGAGATTGTTGGAAGTAGAAGAGTTGGCGCCTCCAATGTTCCCACCACCTGTATTCCCAAAAGTCCAAGATCCTCCAGAAAATGCAGTTCCTTTTGCATGAGAATTTCCTTCATATGCTAGTTTAGCATGAGATCCAGTAACATATCCTCGTTCTAACAAAGCTTTGGATTGTTCATGATTGAACACGATATCATTCTTTTTGAGATTAGTGATAGTAGGATATCCATTATTTTCTACAAACCATTGTCCATTTCTGACAATAATTTCTGCACCTAATTCATTTATCAGAGCGCCCTTTTCAGGTTGTTTTAATCCCCACGATCCACCAGAAAATGCATGACCAGAGTTGGCACTTCCTTGTGAATGAGCAGTACCATTTGCTGGACTACTACCTTTTGGTTTTCCGGATGTATCATAGTGTACTTTTACATAAGCGTCTGGTGGAGTAGCAACATTTCCAAGAGTATAATTAACAGTTGCACTTTTAGGTGAATCAGGCAATTCTTGTGATCCGCGTTTATAATCGACAACTGCATTTTTCTTACTTGGTGCTTCTTGTTCCCCTTTTTTATAATTAACATTTGCGTTCTTGTCCGATGGAGGTGCTTGTTCTCCGCCAATCTTACTATAAGTTACAGCAGCACTCTTGTCGGCAGGTTCAATTTGTGTTGTGCCCTTTTTAATATAATCAACAGAAGCAGTTCTGTCAGCAGGGGCTTCTTGGCTTCCTCTTACATAATCTACCTTTGCAGTCTGGTCTTCAACCTTAATATCACCAGTAACCAGAGTATCAGATACATTTCCATCTGGAACAATCTTTGCTTTTATTTCAGGCGTCATAGAAGACAAACTTTGCTCCAATGACTCCATTGATCCTGTATCAACTTTTACATCTGGTGTAATTTCAAGTGAACCATCTTCTGATTTTCCTTGCAATTCTGAGAATAATTCTTGAGCCTTAGCCTTTGCAGCATCAAGTTGGTTAGTATCTACTTGAATTCCAAAATCTTGTTGCATCTCTAATGAATTAACGATGTTTAATTGTTCTTGGAATTCTTGCAACTTAGAAACCGTATCAGCAGTAGCTTCATCAAGTCCAGTCGTGTCAATTGTCATAATTGCAGGTTGGCTCACCATAATCTTTTGCTGAATAAGGGTTTGTAAAATTGTAACAGCTTCTTGAGCGCCTTCGACATTTAAATCAATCTGACCATCTGAATTTTTGAATTGATCAAGATTAGATTTTGCACGTTCAATCTGACTATCTAAATCTTCTAAGTCTGTACTATCGAAATTAAAATCTAAGTCCAGACTCTGATTTCCAGCATTCTTTAATTCTTCAAGTTTGCCTTTTGCTTCGTCAGCTTTTGATTTCATTTCATCAATAGATGCATTAAAGTCTTCTGAACCGTCAATTTTACCTATTTTTATACCATCATCATATTCTGATGCAGCTCTTAAAATAGATTGAATTGCTTCTTCGCTAAGATGGAATTTGTCAGCTAATATTTTATCTGAACCAGCTTGGAATTCAAGTGATCCATCTTCCAGTGTTTTGACAATTCCCTTTGACATTAATTCAGCATCATTCTGCATATCAGCCATGAAATTATCAATACCCTGTTTATTCCCGGTAAAGTATCTTTCTCTTGCATTAGCAGCATTTTCGTAAGCAGCAACAAGATTTTCGACCGGGGCAGTAGATAAGTCTTCATTAGAAAAATAATCAGCAACCGCTCGGAATTCTTCTGTATTATAACGACCTTCATTATACAGTTGATCTCCACGAGACTTCATTGTTTCAGAAACAGTTCTAAACATGTCTCCTTCTTCACCAGCAGATTGTGCATTTATCCATTGCTGATAAGAAGAAGTAGCACCATCGTAAGCTGCTGAAAGTAATTGCACTTGCTCTAACTGTTGCTGTAATGAATCCACGGTTGCCTGTGCAGATGCAACATCAGCCTCACTTCCGGAATTTTTAGCATTTGCTAATTTGTTGGTAGCCACAGCTAATTGGTCAGTAAGGTTCTTTTCATCTTCAAGCCATTTAGATTTATTTAGAGCTTCTTCCTGTGCTTGCAATTGTCTTAATGCCTCACGATTAATATGGACTCCATTTGCTGTACGCTCAAATAAAGTTGACGGATCGTATCCTTCCAAGTCAGAATAAGCTGCTTGAAGATTTGCAATATCTCCTGTTAATTGTACAACACCAGTTTCTTCGTCCACTTCATAAGATACGCTTAATCCTTTTCCAGAATAACTATTTGCAAGAGCAGCATTTAATGTATCAATTAAAGCAATCGCATCTCCGACTTCTGTTGTAAATGTACCAAGATTAAATGTCATTGGATTTTCGACTTCTTCCTTCATGACTTCAATCTTATCCATTACATCTTGCCAAGTACCATCGAAATCTTCATCCTCAATAGCAATTTGGTATGCTAATTCCCTATCTTCTCCGCTTAAGTTGTCAATCTCTTTATCTATGCCTTTAAACTGTTCTTTTAATGCATTAGCATCTTCAGTTGCAGAATCGATAACAGATTTGAAGAATCTATTTTTCCATTCTTTTCGAGTTGTTTTGTTATCAGAAACTTCTTTCAAAGCAGAGTCAATAGCTTTATTATATTCAGCAATAGACATTGTTGATGGGTCTAAACTAAGAGCCTTTGTCAAAGCTTCTTGTGCCGGTTTTTCAAGGCTGTTTAGCGGTGAAACTAATTCATCTAAAAGCATCTGATCGGCATCTCCGCCGTATTCTTTATAAAGTTTTTTCCAATCTAAATTCTGTAAATTACTTTCTACTGCACTGAGTAATTCAACAGGCATATCAGAAATCGCAGCAGATGTTTCAAGATAAGGTTTTACCGTGCTTTCAGCAAAACTGTTCCATACTTCTTTCTGCTTTTGTTCTTGCGCTTTGATATTAGACTGAATTTCGCCCTTTTTAGCAGCAATCTCGTCTTCGCCTGCAGCAACTCTAGCCTCAATCATATCGGTTGCTTCGTTAAGTTTGTTCACATCTACTACAGGATCAATTGTAAATTCGATTCTGTCAATAGTGTGACCGTCCAAAGATACGTCAGATCGTCTGACACGACCCAATTCTTTTCCGACATATGCTCCAAGTGCCTTTTCCATCTTGTCTGCATCGGTTTTAGACATATCCTTGAAGATAAGATGCCCACTTTTAAGTTGTTCTCTGATTTCATCTCGGCTTAAAGATATTTGAGAAGCAGATTCTTTTAATTGCTTTTCTTGACCTTTTAATGATTTTATCTCATCTTCAATACTGTCTGCTTCTTCAAAAGCACCTCTAAATGTATCTCTTGATTTATCAACAATATCATTATGTGCTAATGTCATCTGCGTTTTTAATAATCTTTCCATCTTATCAGCGGCGATAGAAGCATTATCGCCCAAATTTAAAATGGAATTTCCTGCAGCATCACTGCCAGACACAAGTGACGGGAATGACTCAGCTAGTTGATTACTTATATCAAGATATTCCTGATATTCTTTGTCTGAGAGTGTTAGATTCGTATTATCTGAACTAACACCTTTTCTAAGTTCTACATATTTTTGAGTCAGTGATTCTACAGCATCACCCGTGGTCTTGATTGAATCTGCATCTTGTGCAAATTTCTTTCCGAGTGATTTAACCGTATCGACTTTTCCGTTGTAAGTATCAAATACTTCCTTAATTTCCTGTTGAGCCTTTTGACCATTTTCAATTGCAATCTTGTCTGCATTTACAAGATTATAAATTCCCTGTATTGCTAAACTAATTCCTTCTGCAATAAGAAAACCACCAATCATGTTTGCAGCAGTAGCACCGATTGATTTAATAGCAGTACCGACAGATTTTGCCACACTACTAAATCTGGAAGTCGTTGTTGTGGCTTTTGTAGATTTTTCAGTGAACTCATCCATTGACATAGAACCGTCTTTTACGGATTTTGCCATGTCAATGACACTGGAATCTACTTCTTTGAATTGGGAAACTATATTATCAATATTTGAATTCTTACCCAACTTATTGAATTCTTTTGCAAAATCCAATGTATCTTGATTAAATTTAGGTTTTGTTTTCTTTTTAAAATTGTCAAAAATAGATGTGAATTTATCCGTATCAGAGTCGTAGTTTACAATCGTATTTTATTCTGATAAACTATATATAAATAACTTGCAATTAAATATATATAGGGGGACAAATATGTCTAGTCATTTAAAAATATGTCCAACGTGTAAAAAAGAAAAAATACAAGATGGAATTTATAGAAATGGTTATGTGTATTTCTATGAAGACACTGCTACAGAATGCCCATATGGTCATCCAATAATCATGACATCAATGCCAGATGATGATTTTATTATTCTGTCAAAAATCTCAGATTCCACAGATTTCTATGATGCGATGATAAAACTGCACGATGACGATATCATAGAGTACGAATTAAAAATGTCACAATTCCGGTCGCAAGTAGAAGCTCAAGAAGCAGAAGCAGAGCGCAAGAAAATAGAAGAATCCAAACCGCGCTGTCCGAAATGCGGATCAACATCAATCGCAACTGTTAATAAAGGTTATTCACTTCTCACTGGATTCCTTGGTTCTGGCAAGCCTATGAATGTATGTCAGAGCTGCGGACATAAGTGGAAGATATAGGTAAAGTTGTAGAGTAGTGATTTACAATTCTACATCTCCTAAAATTTTTTCTTTAAACTTTTTTATGATTGAATAACATTCGGATTGATTTACATCAGTTCCACAATACAGTGTGTTGATTAAGCACTTTACAATATAATTTTCTTTTTCTTCACGCTGTATATAATTATCAATTTGATTATTATTAAACATTTTAACACCTCAATTCTGAAAGGAGATTTTTATGAAATTAAATCCAGACTGCATTAGAGATGTATTACTCTATTTAGAATCTGAATTGGAAGTTGATTTAGAAAAACATAATTTTACAAAAGTCAGTTTGAAGCAAATAAATAAACATTTTGAAAACATATACTTGGAAGAGGATATCTGGTATACAGTATATAATCTTCGTGAAATGAGGTTTATATCCGGTAATTTAGGTGATGCCGGGAGGATGTTAATGATGTTTTGTGAAATAGATAATATAACACCACATGGACATCAATTTTTAAATACTATAAGACCAAAATCTATTTGGGATGCAACAAAAACCGGAGCATCTAAAATAGGCATAACATCTCTATCTGCACTTGGTATGATTGCTGGAGAAATAACAAAAGCTGTTGTAACAAGAAAAGATGTAGTTGATGAGATTGCATCACTGATTAAGTTTTAGCAATAAAACAGTCAATAGATGTTCTAACTGTGGACATACATGGAAACCGTGAGAGGGTAGTGATAGACTTATATCGTATAGTCTTGATCGTTATCGGGAAAATCCATATATTGCTCCACACAATAAGTTGGTTCTATGTCGTTAACATCAAAATCAATTGAGAACCTTTTTAATCTTTCAATTGGTTTTCCATCGACTAGAACCGCTATTCGGCTGCGTAGATCATAAAGAGGATTATCTTTATTTGTCATTTCATCGTCTGTTTTATAATGAATAGTAATATCTTTCATTTAATCATTCCTTTCTTGGAGGTATAACTTATGAAACTAAATCCTGAATGTGTAAGAGACACATTAATATATTTAAAGGATAATCTTGTGATGTGTGAATATTTTTCTATAAAAGGTATTTCTTTTAAAACGATAATAAATGAACTATCACAAGACAATAAATATTCCGAAGAAGATGTTGCATACACACTGACACAATTAATGAGCGCTGGCTATATTACTGGATATAAAAATTATAATGGGAAAGATAGAAAATTATCAGGTTGTGTTGATGACATTTCATGGAACGGTCATAATTTTATAAATACTGTTAGACCAGAGACAATATGGAATGCAACGAAAAAATCTGCGAAGAAAATGGGTGTTGCGTCTATTCATGGAATCATGTCACTCGCCAGTACAATTTTTAATGCAATAATAAATGATCCGGAATACATTAGTGCAATTATCAATAATATACCAAAATAATATAGGTAAGCAGTGGAAGTGCAATAACTGTAAAAGTTATTTTTAGTGGGGAGGAGAGTAGTAATGGGTGAATATTTAATTCCTGAAAAAGAATTTATAAATACATTATCAGAAAAGGCTATATCAGTCGCAAAATTATTTGATTATGTAAAAGCTAAAAAAGAATGTCAAATTTATTTATCAAATAAATTAAATGCACCGGCATATACAGATAATCAAACTACTAGATATTTAATTTGTTTAAACAAGAATATTCTACAAAATGATTTTGAATATGCATTTTTACATGAATATATTCATTGCAAACAAATAGATCTTGATTTCCCATTTTTGCGTCCAAGAGAAGTTACGGAAGAAAATCAAAATATATGCAACAATCTAAACACATACGTTTTAGATTTTCATGTAGATAATATTTTAAAATCATTTGGATATTCTATAGACATTTACAAACAATTTAATCAATTTATGATGATAATGAAGATTGCAATTTCTGAGAAAGACATTACAAATATTTCCTCAGGTATTATTCATTATTCTCAAAAATTGGCTATGTTTACTTCAAATGGATTTGATGTTAGTATTGTAATAAATCAATTAAAAAATATTAGACCAGAAATTGTTAAAACATATGATGTACTTATAAAGGCACATAAAATGTATGATTGTCATGACAGAAAATCAGTATACAAAATGTTTAAATACATTACCAATAATTTAAATATACATCATCTGGTATATTAAAATATTTCCAATATTGAATATAATCAATAGTTGAACCAATATGGATGCTATCTTGTATTTTTGATGACTCTTCTTCACTCAATTTGTAACTCTTGAAGATATTATCAAGGTTGTTTGATTCTACATCGTTTTGTTTCAATGAGTTATCACCGTCCTTATTGTGAAATTTTATAACAGAATATAAATCCATAAGAGAAATCCAGAATCAAGCAGCAAACATATTTCATCTTGGTTTCTGTAAATTTCAGTAACATATTTTTGAAAATGATATTTTGAAATAAAATCATCGTAATCTGTTACTGAATCAAAAAACAGTATTGATTGTCGTCCACAAAAATCATCCAAGTGATGTTTTTGGAAGAGTTGTTGTTTTTTTTGTTTGTATTTTTTTGATATCTTATGATTTAAAATAAATTCTATGATATCATAAAAATTGTAATCATTATAATTATCCATGTAATTCACCTTCTTTTACAATATTTATGCATACCAAAAAAGAGACATCAATTAAGATGCCTCTTGGCTAAAAAATACTCCACTTAAATCAAAATATCTATCGGCTAATGGATACCCCATTTCCGTGTGATATGATACAAACTAAGCTAATGGACACCCATTTCTCTGTTTGTATATGGAGTATAATAAATAATCAATAGTATGTCAATATAATAAAAGAGTAGGATTGCTCCCTACTCTTTTATATCATCTAATTTCAACACATATAATTCACATTTTTCGTTATAAGAATCTCCAACTGCATGTTGAGTTTCTTCATTTGCCCTTTGAAATCCAAGAGATTTATAGAATCTGATACCCTGATCATTGTCTGCGTCAACAAAAACAATTATACCATATATAGCAATTATTTTTGAAACAGTAATGATTTTTGGAACAATATAGTCTGTAAATAGAACTGTTCCGACACCACTACCTTGAATACCATATTCTACAGCAATACGTGAAATTTCTACAACAGGCAATGCTGTGTATTCGTCAATGCATTCATCATATGTATGTATTGCATTGGCTTTGACTGTATAAAAAGCTAATATACTTGTCTTATCTTTGTCTAACAAAATATATGTATGACCCTGTTTATCTTCCGCATAGTCAAAGGAATTATCTGATAAAAAAGTATTTAATGGGTCATCTGCTCCACAACAAAAATCTCCAACAAGCGTAAAATGTGTATTGGATTCTCTTGTTAAAAGCTCTTCAACACATTGATTCGAAAGATCGGTCATCTGTTCTTTTCTCTCAAGAATTTTGCAATAGCAGAACTTGCATTTTCTCTATCTGTTGTAGTCGCTGGAATAAATTTGCTTTTCTTAAAATCATCAACGATTTTTGTAGCCGCTTTCCCTTTTAATAATGGAACAATAGCTTTTGAAACAGCCATATGTTTCCCCTCCTTTGTATGTATGGATTCTTTTTTACCTAATTTCATATAATCACCCCTTAGTATTTGAAGCAATTATACATTAAAAAATTTGAACAAAATGTCGAAATATAACGTGAGAAATAAATTAGACTATTTTTTGTGTATCTTATTATACATTTTTTATTAAATTTGTTCAACCACTAGATATAGTGCGAAAAAATAAAAAACACACTAATTATATAAATTCCCCCTATATATAGTTGTTTTCTCTATATTTAAAATGTCTCTTGTGTTTTTGAAAAGAAAAAATTATTCTATTTATTTGTTTCCACAACATAACAAAAGGACAGGAGGTAATCCCCTGTCCTTACATCGTGGTGTTTCGAGCATATTATTTTTAACTCATGTATTATTATACACGCTTTTTGTATTAAGTCAAGTAGTATGTAAACAATTTGTGTCTATTTTTTTATCTCTATTAGAAAACGACGAGAGATACGCCGAGTGGAATACCACTATAATTATCCTGTCCTGTTTTTGCAAGTCAGCAACAGGTTGTGTAGTTTGTATCAATAGAGCAGTAGTGGATACTGTCGTACCTCATATTGACATCCCCAGGCTTTCCCCGGTGCGGACTGTATGTTGTGTACCATATGATACAATTACGCCTGTATCACGTCATGTCTTGTCAGTCTCTCGCGCCCCATATATGGAACTACACTTCCACGTTTTAGTTATAGTGCGTCGGGACTACCATTTTCGCATTAAATGCTTATTCCTTCACGAACGTATTTCTTCTATAATAAATACGCTTTTATTGCATCGATCCGGCACCTATATAAATAGGCTTACGGCTTCCCCCGATATTCGACAATTTAGAAAATATATTTTCAAGGATGGTCATATTACATTACGATATATAATATGAACACTCTCTACGTTAATTGCATGGCATTATTATGCAACCTTATAGAAAGGGGCATTATAAACTACGATAGTTTTACCCCATCCTGTTTTACTCGCTAATCCTCCACCTAAAACTCCCATAACAGTTTCGAGTGTTCCTGCTTTTGAAACAACTGTGTCGATTATTTTAATTATTCCAGTAAGTCCTTGTAATCCAGAAGTAATCATGTTGGAATTAGCGAAATTCTGAATAAATCCAGTCCAAGTATTTGATAATTTATTTAGAGATCCTTCCCAGTTATTTGCAGATTTTTCTGCTTCTTTTGCAGCACTTCCTGTACCCTCAGAATAATCTACAAGCATTTTTTCATAGTCAGACCATCCAGATAATAAAGCACTTAGTTTGTTCGCTTGGTATTTCTGTCCAATATTTGTAAGAATTTCTGTACGCAGTGGATCTGACTCTTCTAATTGATTAAATACTTTCGCAAGATCCTCCAATACTTCAATTGGATTACGCATTTTTTCTACACCGTTTACAAACTCTGTCTGAGCAACGCCAGCTTTTTTAAACGTTTCTGCAATTTTTGAGTTATTTACATTCTGAACGTTTATCAACAATGATTTGATCGCATTACCAACCTCATTGCCACCTGCTTTTGTTCTGGACTCAATTGTTCCAATCATCGCAGAAAGTTGATTTTCTTGAACCCCCAATTCTGATGCCATTGAAGCTGCTTGAGTTGTGGCTTCTGCCATATCCTGCATGGATACACTGTTGCGGTTTGTGATCATATTTTGTCCATCAAGTAACGCATTAAGTTTTTGAACATTTCCAGAATATTGATATGCGGCATTCGATGCCAAAAGATAACTATTTGCAACATCTGAATTTAAATCACCGGCTGCCTGAGCAAGAATACTTGTTTCAGCCATTTGTTCAGCCTGTTTGCCATAATAGCCAGATCTACTCATTTCTTGGATACCAAGTAGGTAATCACTTGCTTTCTTTCCCCACTTGCTTGCGGAATCAAAAGATGTTTCTCCAAGTTTTGTAAGTTGATCTGTTGTCATATCAGATGTTTTAGAAATTTCTGTTAAAATAGAATCAACATTTTTTAATTCAATAACAGAGTTTTGAATAGTCTGAATTACATTTTCAATTCCACCATAAATTTGCGTAAACTGTGCAATTTGAGAAAATGCACGTTTAAATTCCGCTGTAAAACTTTTACCAGTAAGTCCAAGTAATTTTGCCTCAGATACAGTTTTGTTGAAATCTTTATTTAGTGAAGTTAGCTCTGAATCTGATGTTGCTTTTCTCTGAGATTCTGCAATTTCTTTTAGTTGATCGCCATATACTTTTGCAGCGCGACTATTGTTTTTTAACCACGTTAAGGTCTTGTTAGAGGCAGTTACTGCATCAATTTTACTAAATGATTTTGATACAGATGTAATAGAATTACCAAGAGCTTTTTGCTCATTTTGTACAACCTTAATCTGGTTTCTGTACTTTTCTAAATCACTGGTAAGTTTTTTGAAATTAATCTCCATAATGGAATCATTTGGAGCCAATTTCACGTTATTAATATCTTTATTGATGTCAGATAATAACTTTCGAGCCTTTTCCGCGGATTTTGTCGTAAGAGATTCAAACTTTTTAAAATCTGCATTCGCTTTTGAGACATCTGCATCAATCTTTAAAGTAGAAACACTTCGCTTCGCTTTTTCAATATCAGATAATCCTTTTTTAATTCCGGATGTATCCATATCAGCTTTTACACTGATCTTATTCTTCTCAATTCCTTTTAAAACACCGTTGATCTTATTCAGGTTCTTTATTCCCTGAATATCAAAATCAACTTTAATATGTTTTTCATTTTTAACCAAGCTGTCTAATTTTTTCTGGGCGGCATCTAGTTCGCTTGTATCAACATTCGTACTAACCCGTACTTCATATTCGCTCATTTTTTAAAAATCACTCCTCTCAAATTTGGACATCAAAAAAGCCCTCACGAAAGGAGAGCAGTAGTAAAAATTATTTATAATTTATCAATATTCTGTTATAATGTAATCGGATGCATACCGATTGGATCTACCACAACTAATCCGTTGCCACGGGTATGTATCTGGCAGAAGCGTCTGTGGAAGTATACACCTTGTATACGAAATGAAAACAGTACATATGGCAGAAAGGTGATTAATTATTATATGTATCATTTCTATACATCATATCTCTGCGGATTTCTTTCGCAAACACTCCCGTTCTGTATATCAAAGTACAGAAGGGTGGTGAAAAATGACAACAATTATAATTTTAAGTCTTATTGTTATTGCATTAGTTCTTTTAATTATTCTTGTTTTTACGTTTAATACATTTTCCAAGGATGTTAAAAACGCGAAATGTAAAATTCAATTCTCCAAATATATAAAATTTGAATACTCATTGTCATTACGTAAGAACCGTAGGTAAAAATCATTTAATTAATTCTGCATATATGTCATTTAAATAATTTCCTTTTCACAACCCCAGGATGTCACCAGCATCCTGGGTAATTATTTTCATTTCAGATACTTCGACATATTCCTATCCACAATTTCAGGCACAGCCTTTCTTGTCGCTTCAAAATATCTGTGATTTCCCAATGTATTTCCAAATGCTCCAGTTTCCGTCGCTTCAATAACATCCGCTCCAGAAAACAGCCCTATAGGATATGAAATATTTTCTTCCATTTCTGCTTTAAATTCAAAATGATTTCCTCCACCAGAAACAGGAGTGGTATTAGGAGATTCTAACAACGTTCCAGTTCTTTGATACATTACTGGATTTCCAATGTCATAATATCCAAGTACATTATCTTCTAATTTTTCTTCCACTTCATCCCTAGCAGCATTCATTCCAGATTTCACATCTTTCTCAACCAATCCTTTAACTTCTAAAAAACTGGATACAACTTTTTTCGCCATAGCAATACCTTCTAATAAGGAAGATTTTCGGCTGTTTCATGAATCTCCATTGCGCGTTTAAGCATCTCTCTCATCTTTTCATTTTTAGTAGCCTTTTCTTCATTATCCGGCTTATAAATTGGTTGTGTATTTGCATTTTCGAGTTCAGCAGTACGTTTTTCAAATTCCTCTTTCATAAACTGCTTCGCAATATCTTCCATAGACTTTTCTGGCGAGTTATACTTCTCGATAAATTTATTCGCCTCGGATACGTTTAATTCCTCAGCCTTTGAAGACAATACATTGATCAAATCAACAAGAGCTTCTCCTACCATATCTTTTCTATATGTTGGAATATGAATTGCTTTTTCTTTCATATATTCAACTTTCTCTACAACATGAGACATTACGAATTTCATAACTTCCTGTGGATATGTTAACTTTGGATTCTTTGTAGTTGTAGATTTCAAGAAAAATGAATTTACTACATCATTCACTTCTTTATCTTCAATAGCAATATCATAAACAGATTCTTCGTTTTCAAATTCAATTCCTTCTACAAAGTAATTCATAATCGCGCAAACCTGTGCCGGTTCAATATAGTAAGGAGAGTAGTCGATAACTTCTCCATATTCGTCAAAATCAAATAAACTGTTACAAATATATTCAATAGCATTTGCTTTATCTTCGAATGTAATGTTTTCTTTTACTTTAAAATTATTTTTCTTCATATAATATGCCTCCTTTTATCTTAAAGATGTAATTCCAACTTTCTTAGCATAATCGTTGAAATTTTTCTCCAAATTTTTTGTTATATATTCAATAAACAAATCGAGTAATTCATCCGTAAATTCTGGATTTATGGATTGAATTTTATTTTTTAAATCATTTAAATACATGTGACACCTCTATTAAACAAATGTTCTGGATGTTTTTATTTTTTATAAGTAGTATAATATCCATATGTGGGAAGCCGTGTGCGTGTGCGTAACCACGGCTGTTACGCTTCTATATATGTAACATGTCAATAATCACCGTTGTTAGACAATATAGTCAGAAAGATAGGTGAAAGTTATCAGAAGTTTATATTTATACAATTCTGAGCGGTCTGCTCATTCTGATCTCCCCATGATAGTTGATCACTATACAATCAGAAGGGAGGTGAAAAATGACAGACAACAAAAATTCGTTCAGACTTGCAAAACTCGCAATTATATTCACCTTTTTATCCATAACTTTTCTTGGAATAGTATGGATGGTGTTGCAAAATAATCCGACCTCACTTCATGCTATTACTAATTTTAAGGAAGGTTTTGTAGAAGTTAATTGCGAATTTTCAAGTAAGAACAGCACCAAGTGATAAGATTGGTACAATAATGTTGGTGATGCTTATCACATCGTCAACTCACTTCCATTATGGTGTTACTAAATTCTTAGTAGCACCATATCTCTTATTCTCTTTTTATTTCCTAATGAAAACGAAATTTAATTTATTGTATTTAAAAAAGAGCCGGAGTAACCGACTCAGTTTATTGGCATTTTTTGGTTTATATTTAATGGTATTTTATTCTGAAACAGTTTCGTCTTTGGGAGTGGATGTTAATAACTCTTTGATTTCATCCACAGTGTATTCAGACTTTTCAATAAGTTCTGCAAGTTCATGAATACGTTCCTGTTTTTCCTGTTCCGCTTTCATTTCATCATAGATGACTTTTTCTTTTTCTAACTTTTTGATTTCATATCTTTTTTCTTTGAGTTGTATTTTTAAATCCTCAATTTGTTTTTGAATGGAATCAACTTCGTCATTTGCTTGCTGGAGTAAAAGATCGAAATCTTTTTCTACAACAGTTTTACGTCTACGTCTTCTTTTAGCTTCCATGACATGTACCTCCTTTTGTTTTATAGTACAAGCATATCACTAAATAGAAGAGTAGTAAAGATATTTTATTAAGCAGATTCCGACAAATTAATGTGTGATAATTTCTATTTCTGTTCTAGGATAATCTTTATCATATCCAGTTTTTAACAGCAAAGAATGCATATGTTTCTCATCGTCATCAATAATAAATCCAGATTCTGTAAATGAATCCATTAAGAATTTAGGAACGGTATTATCAACGTCATGTCTTCTTTTTGTGTTAAAAAATACAGTATGTATTACATCAAAATTATCTAATTTCATATTTTCATATCCATATTCGTTTATAATCCAGCACCCAAAAGATTTCCACTTTTGTTTTAATGCATTCATTTGGATCCTAGGTAAAATGCACCACGAATTTATACTCGGATGCCAAGGCTTTTCAATCTGTTTCTTTTTTGCTCTTGGATGCTGCTTAAAATAGTATTCATTATATCTATCAACAACATCATTATCTATAATAATTTTTATAATATTCACTTCCTTGTATTTACTTTTTAATATAGTAGTATTATAATTTATAAAAAATGAAAGTAGGTATATGATATGAAACATAAAATTTCTGAAAATGATCAAAAAATTATAGCACATTTTATAGCACAAAGATACGCCAATACAGCCGCTCCCGGATGTTATAATGAAGCAACCGAAAACTACTTAGAAGCATATAATAACGTGCTTTATAAATTAGAAAATTATAATTCATCTATTAAAGAGTAATTATGTTATTTTTTTCAATAAACGATAATATACTTTCAAAAATTCCTGCGGCTTGAGATAAAGATATTTTTTCTTTCCGCAGGATATCAATGATTTCTCGACTAATTTTTTCTTTTTTTTCTTTATCAACTGATGTCGCATAATTATATTTATACACAACATTTTTCTCCTTTACTTTTTATATTTAAGAGCAGGAGAGCAGTGGTTCAGTATATACTCATCTGCTCAAAAATATATTTGTTAAACTACTGAACTTTGATTAACAAATATATTTAAATAAGAAGAGAAGTCACCACATTATATATAGCAACTTCCATTCTTATTATTTTTCTGTATTTTCCTCATCATAAACGGGGTTAATTTCAACAGGAAGAACGGGTAAATGCTCTTTTACATATTTATACTTTTGCTCACGACCATGATTTCCATTTAAAAGTTTATATGCAAAAAATAATCCATCAAATTCTGAAACTTCATTTTCGGGTATACCATTCATTGCTACATATTTACTAAATCTTTGGTCAATTTTATCTCCAAGCAATTCCATACTTCCACACATAAGAGCCTTGATTTGTTTTTTTCTTTCTTCTGCCCCTTCTGCTAACTTATCTATAGATTCACTCAATTCTCTCTGAACTTCTCGTGATTTTTCTCTATCATTAATTCTATTTTTAGCATAAACATCCATCTGTTCTCGTTGAGCAGTAAGAGCAGACTTTAACTCTTCGACAAATTCTGAAAATTCCTGTTGCATTTTCCTATCATTTTGTGTAACACGTTCCACGTCTTCTTGATGTTGTTCTTGTAGTCTTGATAAGTTTTCAGCGGTTTTCATAAGAAGCTCGTGTTCTTCTCGTCTTTTCCTGATATGTCTAAATTCAATCCCTGTTTTCTCCCAAAACCATACAAGCAATTTGTCTAAAAACTGCCATGCAAGAAGTATGGTAACAATTGCGAGAATAATAGAAACAAAATCTAGCTCAAAAAACATTTCTAAATATTCCATATTTATTTAGTTTTCTGTTCTTTCTTTTCAATAAACTGCACAAACACCTGGTGCAAACCTGTAGATGCAAGACCACTAATCAAACCGCTTAAAACAATTTCTGGACTAAATGCAAAACCATTAATCCATGCAGCTAATACGATACCCAATACTCCACAGATTGTTGGGATATACTTGTTATCAACATCTTTAATCCATTTCTTGATAATATATCCGACGCAAAGGCAAATACCAAGTACGACCGGCATCATAAATTCATTCAAAAATTCCATAATTTTTTCCTTTCATACAAATAGGGTAGTGGCAGTCCTTTAATACTATTGCCGATGTACTGTGTGACACTGCGCTCAAAAATATGACACCCACTTTTGCGTTCATCATCTTGAACAACCTATTTTATCTCTGTTCCCAGAACTTAGCTAAAGCAAGTCCAAGTTCTTTTGTCTTTTTGTATTTCCACACCGTCACACCATCTTCTTTTTTTACAAAGGTATATTTAATTCCGTATTCAGATAAATAACAGACTTCGTGAGAAGATTCTGTGCGGTATTCATTGTCTAACTTTCTAATTTCGAGTTCACTCCTCACTTATTCGGAGTAGAGTAAAAAAATGGGGTAAATACCGATAATAGATATTTACCCCTTTCTTCACACTAAATATCTATCACTCGTTATTTTAAGATGTAGCCATAATACCAGCTGCTTTCAAAGCGTCCAGCAAAGCTTTGAACTCAGCCTTTGTAACATTTTCTCCTGCAGCTTCAGGAACCAAAGTAGACTGTTTTACGCCTCCAAGTGTTGTTTTATTCGCAGCCGGAAGAGTGTATGTCGCACCAGGATCTCCTTTTGCTCCTTTTAAATTTTTGAAAGCAAAATTAAATACCTTTGCTGTGTTTGCTCCACTTGCTGTTACAGTTACAGATGGAACTCCAGTATTTGCGTCAACCGTTGCAGTTGGTGTTCCGAATCCTGCGGCTGCTCCAGGTGCGCCAACCTGTTCATTTTTTACACCTTGCTCCAGCTTGTTCATCTTTTCAGCAGTAATAACATCTCCATCGCTCCATGTCGTTGGTGTATATGCCATTTTTACTCACTCCTTATTCATTCTGATTTTCCGACTTTTGCCTTTCCGATTTTCCCCCTGCCTATCAAGGCGAGATCTTCAGGGGGTTCTATTCCCCCGGTTCGTCCTCGTCCGGTAACAGAGTCAGGTCAAGCATGTTTCCATCATCGTCAACCATCATGTCACAAGTAAGTGTTACAGTACCCGGATCTCCGGAACTTGCAAAAGACAGAGACATATTAGCCTGCGGAACTACTTTATATGCCTTGAACAGATATGGAAGCACATCCTCATCTGTTGTTTTCATATATGTATCGCCGTAAACAGTAAACGCTTTCGGGAAGTCAGTAGATCTAATACTGATATTGTATACATCATTTCTGGTAGCAAGGTAGAATACAACAACTTCTGTTCCTTCTGTCTTTGAATCTTTCAATGTAATGTCCTGACCAGAAACAGTAGTTACCTCAAGTTTTGTTTCCATGTTAGAATCTGCTCCGTCATAAACCCATACATTTTCTTTTGTGAGAGTAACTTTTGTGTCAGTAATACTAACTTTATTGCTTTCGCCAACTTTTACCTTGACTCTCTTCATAATTTCTGCTGTTTTAGAACTCTTACCTCCAGTCATCAGCTCCCAAAGCTTAGGTGTCTGAATCTGCGTTTCAATCGTAAGAGTACCAGCACGTTCTCCAGAGAATGTAATTTTCTTTGGATGACCTTTCCCGCCGTATGCAAATACGTTTTCACCTGTCAATTCCTGACTTGATGTATTTGCGTAATCACAGAAAAGAAATGGTTCTTTTGTTTTATAATCTACAAACACCATGTCACAGACTTCTCGGTTTGCCATCTGTTTTCCAAATTGATTTGCCATTTTAATTTCCTCCTATATAAGATTTGTTTTTTTTGCAATAAAAAAGACACTGAATTACTCAGCGTCATTTTTGTTATATATATTTGAACTCCAAGCACCAAACTTGAATTTCTTTTCTTTATCTCCCCATACAGACACCTGTGTAGAAGCAATGTCATATTGATCAATTATCTGAAGCCTTTCAAATTCATTGAATAATTGATAAATTGTAATATCCCATATATTTATCCAGTTTAATGACAAGCTTCTTACAGCAACGGACGATATGATGTTAGGTAAAGACAAATCTGGATTTCCGCCAGAACTTTTTTTGAATTCACGTTTTACCTTTTGCAACCTCTTGTATATTTTTAATCCACGTTTATTTTTGATCTTTGTAATATCAGTCACTTCTGTATTGTCCGGTGTAATATGCACTCGTTGAAGAATTATATCCAACACATCATAATAATTTTTAGAATTTATAATTCCTTTTGCTAGAAGTTCAGTATCGCCATTTTCTCTAACAATTTCCTCTGTGTATAGAAATGATTTATATTCATCAAACCATTCGAAATCCTCTACAAAGAAAAAATTGAGAGCATTTTTAATCATATTTCTAAAATTTGAATCATACAAAATAAGGTCAAATTTTGTATACAAATTAATATCTGGATCTTCTATTTTAAAATCTTCAATATAATCACTTGGAGTCATTCTTAGACATGACACATATTGTGCATAGACGTAATAAGATATGTCAGCAATCTCAATGAGCTTTGGAGATTTAATTCTTCCAATTCCAACAAGATCAAGTGGGAGAGGGGAGATTAGATCAAAATAATCTAATTTCATAATTAAAATCCTTATCTAAAAGTTGTAATGGTAAATTCCAATGTTTTACCATAATGGTTTTCGCCATTTGTAAAAATGTTTACATTATTCAATTCTAATTTTCCTATGCCAAAATTTCTCGAAAATTCTTCGTCTTTAATTAATATTTCCTCAATTATTTCCGCCAGGATAGTAGGTCTGTTCCCAACATATCCCTTTTTGGAATACTTAAGTAACGACTTTTCACAAAAAACCTGTATAATGAGCTTAACATTTTTTGTGCTAGAATTTATTCGTGAGACTGTTGTATCTGCACAAATATATGTTTTTGCTTCTGTTTGAATTCCTTTTATATAAAGACAATCCCATATACAATCCTCATAAGCCTTTTGTAAATCAAAATCATTTTCATTAATTTGACTGCCAAACAGTACATCTCGGATTTCATCAGAATGCTTGAATGCTGAAATAACTTTTGATAATACTGTCCCAAGATCTTTTATATTTTTATCCCACAAAATGACACCTCATTATAAGTAAACTATTTCAAGCTCTATATTTGTTGTAACTAAATCGTCACCGAAAAATAAATTAAATTTTTCACCAATTAGATCAAATTGTTCTGTTTCTATCCATATAAACGCAGTGTTGTTTTCTGTTTTTAAATGCACTTTATCTTTTACGTTATCGCTCAAATACCATTTTCCAACTTTGTTCTCTATCTTTTCATTTCCAGAATAAAACTCGCCCAAAAATTTCTTTTCAATATCGCCAACACCAACTTGGTTTTTGCCCTTATAAGAAATCTTGCACGTGTTATTTTTTTCTTGAGAAACTTCTGATTTAATATAATCCGCTATCCAATACTTTTTTCCATCAAAGTCAACAAGCGCATCTGTTTCTTTGTTAAATGATGAGAGAGAAAGTGTAAGTTGAATAAGACCACCTCGATTAAAATATGAATTATCTGATAAAAACAATTTTCTATTTGTTAATCGATATGTGTCTGGCTCAATCGAATCATCAAAATCAATGCAAAATCTTTTATCGCGCCGCCAATGTTTGGTGTCATTATCAACAGGCAATGTCAATCCATATTGGTAATCCCCGACTTTAATACTTGTATTCCCTGTTTCGCCAGAAGAATACTTAGTAAAATCTTCTGAATAGCACCATTTTTGAACAAGCCTTCCATTTTCATCTATTGTATTTAGCAATAGTGTACATAAATACATATATCCAGAATGCCACGCCTTTTCATTAGGATCTAATACTGTCACAATCCATACTTGGTTATTCCAGTAAATGTAATCTCCAAGATTAAATGGCTCACTATGTATTGATTTAATTTTCTTTTTTGAGGCATTATTATCGGTGTCTTTTACCACCATTAATTTTCTATTTTCACCATTTATAACAACATCTTCGCAATCAATATTATTCCAATGCTTTTCAGATTCCTTGTTGATTATATTAAGTTGTTGTTCTTTCTTTGACGATACACGATAACTATTCTGAATTTTTCTGAAATAATTCAAATTCATTTTTTATCACCTCACTCGTCATATAAAGAATAATCAAGTACCGCTTTTAATTTGCCTGTTCTTCTATCCCTGTCTTGATAATTAGCCAATTCATCTTGCAAATTTAATTTTAGTGTTTCAATAAAATTGCGATAACTTGTTCTTTCATTTGCTGGAGAAAACACAGTTAAATCAGATGGTGTAAAATTTATTTCCATAGCGTGTAACAATGCTAAATCTCTTTCCATGTATTTAATAAACATCATATCAACAATGATTTTAATTTCTTTTGGTAATAGTTGGAAGTTTATGCGTTCAATTTCTGTGTCATAATCAGAAAAATCTACTTGCATATTTCCAAGAGATGTTAAGTCATCTAATGATTCAATAAGATATCTTTTAGACCTTTCATGTGCAATTTGAATTGCTTCTAATTCATCTACGTTATAATAATTAAAAAATTTATCATCCTTTTCTAATCGATCATAGAATCTATCACAAATTTCACTAAATGGAGTATAAGAATTTGACTTCATGCCAAATTACCTCCCTGTTATCTAATCAGACTTTTTCGGTCTTCCTGTTTTTTTAACCTGAGTATTTTCGACAGAATCAGTTTTCACCGTGTCATTTGATTTAAGCAAAGATTCCATCATCGCCTTCATTTCCTCAAGCTGTTTTTCCAAGTCTTTAACCTTCTTAGAATCTGAAGATGTATTTTCTGGGTCATCAACAAAAATGGAAGAAGATGATTTTCCCATAAACAATTCTTCTGTTCTTTTTTTTACAAGATTATTTACATCAAGAGTAATTGAATAACCTTCAAATTTTAATTTTTGAAAAATTTCACGAACTCTATCAAAATCTGATAGCGTTTTTATTTTTAAAATTTTTTTCAGTCCATCCTTGTCTGGATGAAGTAAAATTTCTTTTATTTCTTCATATTTTAAAACATTTTCTTTTACAATTCCTAATTCGTTATAGATATCATTTTCGACATCTCCTTGGAATTCAAGTGATCCGCTTTTAAATACGTTACTGTTATTTGCGTATACAATTTCATCCCACGTAAGCGGAAGAGTAGTTGGTGATCCATCTACTGCGGATTCAATTACACATGTTTTACCTGGCGCAATTGTAATGCATACAGAATGTTCATTATAATTTAAAACCTGAAAATGTTTTGTGATTCCAAATTTACTACTAATAAAATCTCCTCCTCTTCATAATTTCTATCGAAGGAATCCCTCCGATAGAAATTTAAACAATAAAAAAAGACTACCTTATTTCAAAGTAACCTTTGCAAAGTTTTCGATATGTGTGAGCATAAAGCCGTATGTAAAATCTTTCAACATAATATGAACTTTTTCACCTTGATTATTCATATCCTGATATACGTGAATTTCACCTTTCATATCCAGTGTTCCGATTTTATCTGCGATACCATAGATCCTCTTGTCTGGCAGGAGAAGCTGTCCAGTTCCAGTTTTCTTTGCTCCTGAAATACCTGCAATGCCAATTCCATCATATGTTTTTACTAAACCATATCTGTTAAAATCGTCTTTCATAGCTCCTGACAAATACTGAGCAAAATTAGGCATACGTCTAATTGCCTGAGCATATTTATTCAAAGTAACAATAACATTATCATCACCCCTATCATTCAGATAAAGAGATAATTTATCCATAGCCTCAAGAGTAGGTGTTGCTCCTGTAACCTCAATAAGAGCTTCTCCTCCTGTAACCGCGTTATCCGCCATAGAAAGTGCATCGTAAAATAACGCATTCTGACAAGCTTCTTTCATAAATGTAGTTAAGGTTGCGATGGATTTAAAACCATTTTTTCTTAAATCTACATATGAGATATCAGTTTCAACCTGACGATTTTTCCATGTAGGTTTTACAGTTTCAATATCAATGTAAGAACGATCTACATTACCGCCTTTTGCAGCTTCATGTGCTACAAGTGTATTTTTTGGCTCCTTTGTTCCTTCTAAATCATCAAACTCTCCAACAGAACCTCTTTCAAAAATCTGATCAAGAAGTTCGTCCGGTGCGTTGTACACTTCTTCCTGTACAGTTCTAGTTACAAACTCTGCGATTTCGCAATTAGGATCCTTTCCTGTTTTACCGATTTCTCTTGCCCATGCATCGGAAATTTCAGCAATTTCTTTTTCTTCAGAGTTAAGCTCTCTTTTATAATTTACCTTTTCAGCAACTTCAAACAGAACACCATCTTTATCCATGAGTTCTGCGATTTCTGTTCTAATAGCCATCTTATCAAGTCCTCCTTATTTTATTTACGCAACAGATACTGCATCAGCAACAACTTCTACGAGCACAAGTTTATGACCGTTATCTTTCATTGTTCCTGCAAATACATATCTTGAAGTTCCTTTTGTTGCTTTTTGCCATTTTCCATCTGCTCCAACAGACATTGCGAATCCTGGTTCCGCTTCGTCTCCAAAATCAGCAGCCTTAAACTGGTCTGTTCCAAATTTTTCTCCATCTGTATAGACTTCCAGACCAACAAACTCTCCGATTTTTACTGATGTAAAATCATCATCGTAATCAGACATTTCCTGTCTTGCTGCATTAATTCCTGTAGGAATTCTTTCTTTTGTTACAAGGTAGATATTTGTTGTTGTCTCAGCAGTAGGCAACTTTACCTCTTTTGTATTTTTTGTATCTTCTTTTACTACACCCATCCCAGTTACCATTGCAACTTTTGCTTTGTGCATTGTGTCTTTTGGCTGTGCGCCATTTCTACGAATATCTCTTAACATGTAGCCAATCCTCCTTAATTATGTTTTCTACCATTTAAAAATTTGCTCATAAATGACACAGAATCATCTGCAATGTCATCAGTTTCTAAACTAGCTGTTGCGACAGACTCTTCATTTGATGTTTCCTCGAATTCTGCGACTTCTGCTGCAGCATTATCAATGCGCTCAATATATCTTTCAGCAATTAAATTATTGATTTCTGAAACATTTCTTGATTCAATTAATTCAGCAATTTCTGTTTCGGCAATTTCAGATTCTGTAAACAAATTACCTTTTAACATCTTGCATCTAAGAGCATCTTTTTCTTCAGCAATTTCTGCTTCAATTTTTTCTTGTTCTGCCTTTTCTACCTTTTCTTTAAAAGGTTCCAATTCAGCAATTTTGGTTTTTAAGGTATTAATTGTTTTACCTGCGTTGATCACAGCATCATTTTTAATATCTAATTCAGCTTTTAGATTTCCAATCTCTTCATTTTTACTTGCAATTTCCATATTTACATCTTTAACTGCAACTGTAAGCTTAACGTCTACTGGTTCAGAAACAAAAACTTCATCTCCAGAAACTTCATATGTAAATAATTTGTAATCAAGTTGGCTTTCGCTATCATCTGTTTTATACCAAACAGTATTATCTTCTGGGAACCAAAATGCGACATATCCATAAACTCTTTTCCCAATTTTTTCGTCACAAGCTTTCCTGATTTTACTTTCAAGATCCCATTGAGTCAGAGATGCAATTTCTGTTACTTCAGCATTTTCTTCTGAGATCTCTTTTGTTTCTTCTGCAACTTTTGTCTTTTTCTTTGTAGAATCTGATCCACAAGAGGCAGTTTCTTCTGTCTTTTTTTCTTTATCATCTGTCTCTTTGACAGAAGTTTTTGTATCTTCTGTCTCTTCGTTTTCTATTTTCTTTTTTGTATTTTCTGCCAAGCCTATATCCTCCTTTACATCATTTTCTTCTATATCTAAATTAACCAAGTCCTTTTCTAAAGCCTCGGCTAATTCTGTATCAATATCTTTTTCTAGTTCAGCATATTCTATGACACCAGCGCCTGGAACGCATGGAGTTTTAAGTCTTCCCAAACATGCATTTCCAATAAATTCAAACACTTTAAGAATTGTGCAGTCACCATCTTTTTCTGAGTCAGTTACCGTCATCTCCCAAGAAGAAGACAATTCTCCATCATCCCATAATTTATCGAACACTTTAAAATATTCGGGAAATCTACTTGTCCATAATTTGGTTTTTGCCAGGATGCATTTTTGTTTTCCGTTATATCCATCAACTTCACGTTCTTCAATCCACGAATCTGTAATGCTTCCAATAGGGAATGTATCAAAAGAAAACTTTTTTCCTTTTTTTGTTTTTGTTATTTTCATTTCATGACCGCCAAAATCAGAAGTTGCCTTTTTTAGTTTTGCAACAAGCGGATATCCAATTATTGTTTTATGGTATTTTTTACCTGATTCGACAGGTATAATACGATTTATCCTGTCTGGCTGGTCTAAGACGCTAATTAAAAAAACTGCCTCTTTATAATTGTCATGACTTGCAATAGAAATAGGTGAACTAGAAAATATTTCTGTTTTATTAACCATTTTTTCACCTTCATATATTTAAATATAAGTTAGATTTGACTATTTAGATTCTCGATAATTTTTATCATATTCCTGTTTTTTCTCATTCACATCATTATCCTCGTTTGTTCCTCCCATTGGTCGTCCTGCACCAATTTCATCTGAGCCAGATGTATTGTAAGAAGTTGGATGAGGAGTCAGTATTAAATCATAACCATTCTCTTTTTCGGATTTTCTACGAACAACCTCATTATCAAAATCCATGCCAAGAAATTCATACGCTGTTTGATATGAGCAATTGAGTTTTGAAAATAGGAATTCTACAAGATCCTTTTTGATTTCAAACTCTAACATTTCTGAATCTAAAATATGTGGAGTAGGGCAATACTCTATTGGTATACCTGCTTCAGATAAGACAACTTCATACCAACGTTGCAAAATTTTTTCCTGTCTTTCTGCAATTTTGTTAATTGTTTTCATGAGTTGTTTAATAGAAATATTTGCTGTGCTTACAGTTTGTTTTCCGTCAGTGTTCAAAAATGATATGCCTAATGCAGATGTAACCCTAGACCTATATTGTGTAATCGTTTCTGTATTAGTCATTTCTACTTTTGGTTCTACATATTCAATCTTTTCAACGCTGCCTGGTGGAGTATACAGCACAGTTTTATTTTTAAAAGCCTGTACAAGGCAATCATGGGCATATGCCATATCCTCAAGTCCCTTTTTTTCGCCACGCTGTCCTAAAACTTCTTTTTTTAGATATTGGGCAATTATTTTTTTTGCCTTTGCTTTAGCATTAACATTGTCTGTTTTATCAAATGTATCAAGCATAATTTTAGGCTTCAACGCTTTAAAAACTGGCGAAATTCCATATTTACGATTCATATTGCCAAATCGATTTACTCCAGTCCTTTGAACATCAAGAATGGCGTATTTTTCTTTCGATGTGTAAGCTTTCGTAACTTCTTTTGGATAATTATTTTTGATCTCTTCTGCAGTATTTTTGAAAAATAAAGGTTTATTCTTTTTGCTTTTTAGCATTGTTTTCTGCAGTCTGTTTGTTAGCTCAGATGTGTCAATCAACACGTAAGGAATTGTGTTCATAGAATAGTCGCTTATTAAAGCAACTCCTAATGGATATCTATCAACAACATGATGATAAATACCTTTAGATTTTTTTGATCTCAAGTATTGTATACAATTACCTTCATCATATGTTGTAGTAATTGCAATAGTTACGATGTCATTTACATTTATCTCTTTGTGAAAACGTTCAATTTCTGATTCTGCTTCGAGTTTTATTCCTTCGTCATAGTCTGATGGGAGTGTATCAAAAGATATTCTTACGTTAGAATTAAGGTTTGATTCAACAGCCTCATGAACTTTTCCAATTATATCATCTTCATTTGATGCTTGCCGTACTAATGCATTTATTTTTTGTATTTTTGAAATATCACTTTGCGCGTTAAAAGCTAAATCATCAATATCATCTAATGTTGTGGTTTTTGCTGTTCCGGATGATGATTCTTCGTTTAACACAACAGAATATTGACTTCCACCTTTGTCAAATCTCTGCAATGCGTCGCGCATCCAATTTGTCTCTTGTTCTGATAGCTGAACATCAAATCCTGATACAATGACGGTTTCATCGTCAGAACTGATGCTGTCTTTAATATCTGATGCGAAATATATTTTATAGTTTTTAATGTCATCAACTTGTGATTCGTTAATATTATCTGACATTATTCACCGTCCTTTCTAAAATGATATAGAAGAAATACATGGGGTAAAATTTGAAAAATCTGAAGAATAGGAATCTGTGTTAAGATTTTTTTCTAATGTTCTTAATATGTGATAATTATATCCCAAAGAACTATATCTATCTTTTCTCATACCAGATTTTTCCTTTATTTTAATGTTTGTTCCTTCTATCTTATGCTGTAAATTTATGAGTTCATATATCAGCAATGTTGTTTGAATATATGGTGTTTTATATTTTAATTGTTCAAAAGATTGCATCTTTGAATATGACTTAATCTTGTCTCTTAATATTTCCTCTGCTTCAAATTCTGATACAAGAAGATTGATCTTCCCATTTTGTATTCCTGCACGAAGCATAACACACATCTCGTTATTAAAAGCAGCATTGGCTTTTATCGACCATATACATGGATTTGCCGATTCGACTTTACATCTTTCTGCCATGTCTTTATCATTACAACAAGTAAGAGCTTTATACACATCACCTGTTTCTTGATCTAGCTGATTCTTTATAATAAAATCATATACACCTAAACCGGCTCCATTTGTATCGATTACCAAATCTGTACATTTATACCTATAGAACAATCTCATGACAATAATTCCTAATTCGTCAGTTGTAAGTCCTTCATGATTTTCTAAGAATACAATATTTGAAATGTACTCATTGCTTTCTGTTGGAAGAGCACTATTAATTAAAATTGAACTTGCATCATTATTCTTTGATTTACTAGAACCCATTAATGCAATATCTACAGACATAATTCTTTTTTCATTAAGGGCTAAGTCTGGTATTTTTTTATTTTTGAAAAAATGTGTCTCCATCGGTGTTTTTATTTTTCTACATTTAGATAAATCATCAAATGTAAAAAACGAACCGTCCGTATCACCAAACCATAAACATCCCATCTCCATATCAAAAGATGTTTGATCAAAGTCTTGCTCAGAAAATTCATCTTCAACCTGTTCTTTTGATAATAAATTTTCTTTGATTGCTATTTGATACGGTAGTCCGCAAATAAAATATTTTTTACTATTATCTAAAAAATTTACGACATATGCTTTCGCTTTTTCAAATGACCAATGAGATTTATACCATGCGCTGGACATAAATATTTCTTTATTACGCTCAGTTAGATGAGAATATTTTTTTATATTTAAATATCCTGGGGTGCGCGGAGCTGTTAAGAATTTTCTAAGAACAGTATTAATGACATTTAAATCAACCATACGAAATTCGTCTACAATTAGAATATTTGCACGTGCGCCTCGTCCACTGTCAGATGCAGTTACAACCCTTATCCATGACCCATTTTTAAATTCAATCACTGCATTATTCGCACCAACTGATTTGTATCCTATTTCATTATTTAAATTATCTGAACCCCATCCATAGTTTTTACAAAAATCATCGGTTATTTTCAAAAGGACTTGATTAGCCTGTGGTCTTGTTGAAGAAGCAATACATATCTTGCTTCCCGGGAATAATATGCAACGAACGACGCAGAATAGAGCAGTAAGCCATGTTTTACCCTGACCACGACTTGCAATATACATAAAATAATTATTGCACATCATTGCATATAGCAATATCTTTTGAAATAATTTGAGAGTTATATTTAAATAATCTTTACAAAAACGTTGTGGATTTTTTCTGTAAAAAGCTGCCCAGTAAGCAACACCGTTCATTAACCTTTCAGCTTTCTCATTTGCAACTTCTTGTTCTGTCATTTTTCTCGATGTAGCCATTTAAAAATCCTCAAATTTCTCATCATTTCCGAAAATAGCATCAAAAAGTGCTTCATTATTTTCGTCATCTTTATATTCTGGTTTTTCAACGGTATATTTTTTCATAAATTTATTATACAAATTAGATAATCCATTTTTTAATCCCATCATTTTTGCTAAATGACCTTTGAAAAATACATCGATATATAATCCAATTTTATCTACGTCTTCTAATTCTGGATCAATATCCGGAAGAGGTTTTTCATTTTCCCATTTTTGGATTAACGTTCCAAGAGTTTGTGCATCTGATAATGCATTCGTATTCTGACATGGTTTTAGATTAGCTGTATCAAGATAATTTTGAAATGTTTTATCAAGTTCTTTTGTATCTTTTCCTGCACGAGTGGTTTTTAGTATCTCTAGCTGTTTGAAACAAATTCTTTTAAATACTTCTTCTTGTGTTTTAGTTTTACACTCATGACGACTTGTCCAATCGTCATATTGCTCTTGCAAATAATCATAGTCATCATCTGTAAAACCTGTTCCCCAAAATTTTACAGTCTTTATTCTTATTTTTGATTTATTTTCTTTTAAATCATCAATGTTTTCAATTACATTGCCCTTTCTTTCTTCATCTAATGTTGTATCAAAAGTTTTTCCCGCATACTGTCGTAAGTTAGATTTCGAAATGTAATTATGGATTCGAGATCTTGTTTTTGTAATTTTTCTACTTGCGTTTAATAGGCTTACATCGTAATAAATATCATATTTTTGACAAATTATACGTATTGCCATATCTTCATCTCCACCATAAGCTTCGGTATAATGTTCAAACAATCTGTCAAGACATTTTCTACATGTTGAAATATGATAATCCCATCCAGAGTATAATTCGCTTTGAGATGCAGGAAAATTGCCATCTAAGTTTTTATACGGTGTCCCACAAACTGTACATTTATAAAAATCTGGTTCATCTGTTTTGGAATATCGTATTTTTCTAACAGAGGTCGTGTCTTTTGGTGTTGTTATCGTTAGACTTCTTGTTGATTTTTCTTCTGACAAAATTTATCCCTTCTTTCTCAACTAATTTATATATCAATAAAAGCTCAGACCCAGATTTGAACTGGGAACAATTGATTACAAGTCAATCGTTTTTCCATTAAACTATCCAAGCATAATAATAGGACGGCAGTAGCGCCGTCCTGTTTTATACATATTTACTGAGCAATAATCCCAGCAGTTCTGAGGCTTGCCAACAAAGCATTAAGTTTATCTTTTACATCTGCATCTCCAGCGTCTGCAACTGCAACACCTTTTTTTGGCAATTCAGTTTTTAATGTATACTTTTTATCTGCATCAACTGTCTTCATATATGGAGTAAGAGCATCGGATCCAATCTTAGTTTTCAATGCGTCTCCAACAGCTTTTGCATCAGCAGCTTTTCCTTCCACAGCAAGTGTTTTGTCAAGTTCAACTCCTGCTCCAGTTTGATAAGTCGGAACGAATAATTTACCTGTTGTAGTATCAATTGCAACTTCTACGGTTTCGTTTGTCTTTGTTTTTGCTTTAACTCCACCAAGAATTTTGTCAGTTGCCTGTGGAAGAGTATAAGAACTTCCTGTCGGAATGTTAATTGTTTTTTCGACAGAACCGTCGTACTCATCTGTTACTGCACCTGTAAACTTAATCTTTTTAGGATTTGGAAGTGTAGTCGTAGTTTTTGGTAAGGCTCCAACTTCGTCTGCGGTATAAGTAGGTTTTGTTTCTGCTTTTGCCCATGCCGGTACAGTTGGATCAGTTTCTTTTGTAATATAAGTACCTTTTTTCTGAATACCAAGATCATCCAAGGTTTTATTTCCAGTTAATTCAATTCCGGAAATTTGTGGCTTATTTGTTAATGCAGTATAATCAAGAGAAATATTTCCGCCTGAACCACCAATTGCAGGTTGCTCTACCCATTTCTTGCCAGATTCGTTATATTTATACACTGTACCAGTATCAATTTCTTCATATGTGCTTCCATTGGTAATGTATGTTGTTTCGATAAATTCAACAGGTTTTTCGTCTGTAGATAATCCAGTAATCTCTAATACATTACGATTCATGTCACCACCAATTTTCTGTAATGTTACCATTATTTTTCCTCACTTTCTTTTTCTATTTTCTGCCGATATGAAACCGGCATTTCTTTTGAAAGCCGGAATTTAAAATGACTCTTACCGCCGTGAAATGGCAATGTCTTAGCCTCTTGACCATGGAGCCGTATACAAAAATAGGAGAGCAGTTTTGCTCTCCATTAATCTCTTAAATCGATTTCTGTCAATTCCACATAGTCATCTTCATGTGTGATTCGTAGATAATCACTTCCTTGAATTAATTTTCCATCATGCTTTTTTACAATATCTCTCATATAGTCAAATGGATGAATATGTGGGACTACCTTTTTATAATCTAAAAAAGTAATATCATAGTTATCATCCATATGTATATATACACATTTTACTGTAGATATATTAGAATACTTGTTCTGAAAATTTTCTATATCACACAGAAAATTTGTATTCCGTTCATCTAAGATTTTTGACTCCAAATCATGAACGTCAATTGCAATCATTTTCACATATCCTGTTTTAACTAGTCTTTCCATTCTGTAAACCTCCGGTGTTATGAATCTCGGAAACAGTATAACATAGAGTGGAAGAGTAGTGAGCTGGTAAATTATGGGAAATTGAAGATGGTTAGATGAATGCTTCATCAGACTCGTCAAAATCATCATTTCTGATTATGTAATGATTTGTAGTTGTACTAACATCGTTATGTCCTAAAAGTTTTTGAGCAACTTCTGGAGATTTATTTTCGTAAACTACTAGATTAGTTGCGCGACTTTCTCGAAACAGGTGCGGATGTATGCGTCTACCTACTATTTCTGTAAATAGTCCACTACACCAATCATTAAACGTATTCTCGCCAACTTGGCGAGTTTCTCCATTTCTTTGTTTTACAACAAACATATAAGGACATTCATCTTCTCCTCGCACTTCAATCCATTTTTTTAACCAATACATAGCATCTTCTCCGAATTTTAGTTTACGTTGTTTCCCAACCAACGATGCGCCTTTACATCTAATTGTATGTGTTAAGTATTGGCGAGAAATTGCAACATGCTCTACACCATCTTCACCTTTAATTTTTGTTTCTTTCTCTTTTGGTTTATACTCAACAACTTCTTTCAAAAGTTGACGTGCCTCAGCTCGTCTACATCCTGTGCTATAAGAAAAAACTAAATATGCTAATTTTTGCCATTCTTCACGTTTTTCTAATTCTTTACACAGCATTAAATATTCTTCCGGTGTCAGTGGGTTTTTCTCATGAACATATCCTGTTTGTACTACTTTTAATCCAACAGTAAAATTTCTGAATGTAGGATACTCTTCTTCATACATCAACATAATGTAATTACAAAATGCACTTACACATGATTTTTTAAATTTAATTGCTGAATCAGATAAACCTCTATTAGTCAACCAATTAAGATATTTTTGAAATTCTTTTTTCTTTATTTGTGTAAAATCTTTATTGTTCAAGTGATCTTTTACATATACAAAAAAGACTCTTAATCCAGATCGATACGCCGGACGAGTCTTTAGTGAAAGGTCAGTTTGATTATCAAGATAATCCTGAACCATTTCTCTATTGAATTCATTAACCTGATTCCAAATCTCATCAGTTATGTCTTCTGAACGCTTTGCAATTTCTTCACTCAATAATCTCACTTCCTTTTTTATTTAAATATTTGTTTCTCCTCACACCATAGAAATAGGAGAGAAGTGCGAATGAGGTTACACTTGTCCGGCGGCTCATGAATTCCACCGTATCTCTCCTGAAAATCCAATGTTGCATTGAAACATACAGCGCGGTCGTAGCTTACCCGACACATTCCTTTCGCTGATGTTTCTAATTCTTATTCTCCTAACTGAGAACACAAAAATAGACCCGTAAGCTTTGACACCTACGGATCTTTGAAATGTACATATATAACAGAAAATTTATAATCCAAAAATACGAAGTAAATCCATCATATCATCATGATTAACTCGCTCTGTTGAATAAAATGATACGGAGTGACAACCATAATCATCGCTCTTACTAGCAGAAAAGCCATGCATGTCTTTGTTTTCTACATAATCATCATCCAACAAAAAACCATAATCATCATACTCGTCGCACTCATCACAGAAGATACATCCATCACAATCATATTCCATATTATCTTCATCATTCTCATCATACAAATGTACTTCATATGCATAGTCTGCTTCAAATTTAGAGATGACTTTCGAATTGCAGTCGTCTAATACATATACAATAGAACTGCCAGAACCAATGTAATCACCGTTACGTTTTGCTGGCTCACAAAAGATTTTATCTTCAATAATCTCAATCAAATATTCATCAGTATATCCAGCAAACTCCGGATCGTGTAATTCGCATGAAAAAATGGAGAAGTCCATTGTACATAATTCCGAAACAATGAGACTTGCCTCATCGTATTTAGCAATAATAGAAACAATATTATTGTCATAATTTGATTCTAGTACGTCATATGTATCCACAACATCTTCACATAATTCATAGATATTATCATATGTTTTCTTAATCATTTCTTTTTTCAAATAGATACACCGCCAATCTTAAGCATTTACTTTATCTTTTAATTCTTTTCCTGCTTTGAATTTTACATTTTTAGATGGCTCAATATAAATTTCACTTCCATCCTGTGGATTTCGTCCAGTTCTTCCAGCTCTTTCTCTTACTTCAAAACTTCCAAATCCGACGAACTGTACTTTATCTCCAGCGGTAAGTGCATCTGCAATTGAATCAAGAGTTACAGCAACAATCTCTTTTGCCTTTTCCTGTGTTACTCCGTCTACTTTTCCTGCAATTGTTTTAATTAAATCTGATCTTGTCATTTTTAAAATATCTCCTTTTCTATCAACTAATTTGTAAATTTTTTATAATTTATGATATAATTCATTCCGTGGATTTCTCCACATTCTAGGATATCGGTTTTCCAAGATGATGTAGTTTATTTTGGAAGGCAGGTGATACGTATGGCAAGTTTTTATTCTATAGAAACTCCTGTACATGTTAGTGCATACGACAGATTCCGCTTTAATAAGTGGAAATATGTACGTGAGCACTGGCGTAGATTACCCCGCAGGTAATCTGTAAATCTGCTTATCCTGAGCCGCGGATTGAACTCTCTCGTTAAAAGTTCTTTCTACACTTCAGATAGCCGATATCCTTTCTTTCTAAATAATTCCAATTTTCTCCATATATTCTGTCTCTAAATCCAGAATTCTCTCAATATCTGTTTTTGGATATTGACTTTCCTCCATGATATAAGAAACAAGTTCTTCGTAATTCAATACCGGTAATCCATCTTTGTATTCCATAGTTATATACCTCATTAATGAAATTTAACATCATATACACAATCTAATCCGTTATCAGTAATAACAGAAATCAATTGCTCTGGTTTATTCTGCAATCGATTATCCAGACAATAGTTATCTGTTCCAGAAATACAACCTGATTGTAAAATTTTCACATTATAAACAGTAGACATCGCATTTACATGACGATGACCCATATATAAAATATCTGGACGTATTTGTGTCATAAGCGATAGTTTCTGCACAACCGTTTTAGGGTCATCTTTATCTCCGTGCACCGCAAAAATCTTTGTTCCTCTAACAGAAAACATTGCAATTGATTCATCAATTTTATTTTCGTGAAATTCGATATTCTTAAAGTTCTGCAATTTGGCTTGCAAAAATGGAATAGCGAGACAGTCCATGTTCTCACCTTTTAAAGATTCTTCCTTTTTCGCATGCAACCTAGAATGATTTCCAGGACAAACATAAACATGAACTTCATTAAATTTATAACTAAGTTCAGATAAAAATTGTGAAATACAATCCGATACGGATAAGAACTGCTCAATTAGATTTTGATTACTTTCAATACGAAGTGAGTTGTGAATTAATCCTGAAATCAGTTCACTTAGAATTACATGAATATTTTCTGATCCATGTCGCAAATAAACTTCAAAAATTTTGTCCAGATATTGTCTAAATCTGTCATACATAACATCTGTATTGTATTTATTGAACCAATTATCGATTTCAATACCTGCGTGAATATCCGTTACAGAAATCACCAAATCATTATCTGCCTTCAAAATTCCTGTAAATTGTTTTTTCTTATCATAATCTAATGGTTGTCCGTGATATTCTGAAATGGATCTTAAAATCTGTTCTCTATAAGATTCTTTTCGAGCTTCCTCACGAATTAATCTACGATATTCATTTCGTTCATCGCGTGTCTTGACACGTTCCTTTTCCAAAAGAATTCGTTCTTCTTTTAGTTCTTTTAATTGCGCTGCACCGTCTGAGAATTTTGACAGGTTTGCATCAAGAACCTTCTTAAAATACTGCACTTTCTTTCTATATGCTGATTCAGTGTAATCACAATTAAGAAGAGAATTTAGTACTGTAGCTACATCATTCCAAGTTCCGATATTTTCTTTTTCATTGCAGATTCGAAGGATTAATTCATCGTCGCTTTCACCATCAAATCTTTTATAGTTATGTACTATAATGCCCACCTACTCTCTATTCTTCTTCGGAGTCTGTTGGCTCTTCTAGTTCCATTTCATCTTTTATTTTTATATTAAGTTCAATACAATCCCCATCAAAATCAGAGAGAAGTGTTTTGATATCTTTTTCAACTCCATCAACATCAATCACCATTCTATCTGCATCAAGAATTCCACCAACTTTTAATGTTGTGGTTGTAACTTTTTTATACTGTAAATTTTTCATATTTCAAATTCTCCTTTAAACTAAAATAGAAGAGTAGTGATTATCTACTCTTCCTCGTCATAATATTCTTCAGTTTCTGGTTCATAATGAAACCCGATAGCACATGTATCAACTTCTTCAGTCTCTGAATTTGACTGTAACTCTTGTAATTCTGCATTGCCTTTTATAACAAGTTTTCCAGGAAGAATTTTCAGATATTCAATCCAGGAAAGAATAACATTAACTAATTCTTCAACAATCGGAGGAAATATTACAATTGTACATGCACCTAAAATATATGATAATAACGTTTTGTTTTCTTTCATATGCGTTACCCTGCAATATAAAATTAAATTGTAATTTTTAGACTCGAATTTGCAATTACAACACGAGTTGATTTACATTTCTTTTCATATTCTTTTTCTAAAGCTTGTTTTAAAACTTCTTTTGCCTTTTTTGAACCATGATGTAGAATTATTTTCTGACAATTTATTTCTGTATAATTCTCAACAAGTTGATTGAACGGAGCATGTCCGCTCATAGATTTCAATGAATACGATGCACATCTACAAGGATATTCTTTTTGATCAATTGTAATTGTTTTTCGTTTATTATCTTTAAGTAAAGAAGCTAAACTTCCATCTGTACTAAATCCTACAAACAGAACAGTTGCATTTGGATCAATTACACATTTTTTTAAATGGTGGCGAATGCGACCGACTTGACACATACCACTCGTTGAGATTATCAGACATGGTTCATTGCTTGCTACAAGTGTTTTGCTATCCACAGGTTCTTTTACAAAATGAAACATTCCACTATGCAGCATTTCATCGAAGTCTTCTTTATCTTTTCCATCCAGACAGTTTTCATAATCCTTAAACAATTTAATTGCTAATGGTGAATCGATGTACACTTTCGGTTTCCAATCACTATCTTTATATAATTGATAAACCATAAGCACAAGTTGAGCACTGCGAGACTGTGCAAAACTTGGTATGATCACACGACCTTTTAAATCATGAATCTGCGTATCGATAATTGATTTAAACTTTTCTAAATCATTTTTTCTTTCTTTTCTACCGGTTTTAATATCTGGTTTATCTCCGTAAGTAGATTCTGCAATAACATAATCAGCATTTTTAACTTGCTTGTATTCTCCAACAAATCGATTTCCAACAATTTTATTTCCTATATCTCCAGTTATTAAAACTGTTTTAGTTACATTGTTAACTGTAAGATATAACATCACTTGACAGCTTCCAAGTAAATGACCACTTGGAATTAATTCAAATGATAATTCATCATCAATTTTAATTTTTTCTTCCATTGGGAATCCTACAGTATGGTTTATCATATTATGAACATCGTTTAGATCATATAAAGATTCATAATGCTTATCGTGCTGATTATTGATAATTAGTACATCACGCTCGTTTATTTCTGCACAATCTTCAGCCATATCTTTTAAAACTTCTGCAGAACCATCTGCAATAATTACATTTGCTTTACATCCATCTTTAAACAATTTAGGAAGCAACAAACAATGATCTCCATGATTATGAGTGATAAATACATAATCCAATTCTTTTGGTTTGAATTCTTTATATTTGCGATTGTTTACCAAGAAATCCTCATATCTATCATTTGTTTGATAAAGCCCGGCATCTACAATGAATTTATGATTTGGAGTAGATATGAAAATAAGACTTCCCGTCACATCTTCAGATGATGGGGAATCAATAAAAGAAATTTTTATAGAATCTTTTTTCTTTTTGGCGATTGTAAAAACCACCTTTCCTCTAGTTTTAATTCTAGTTATTTTTTACGTTTTTTAATCTGAATTGTTTCTTTAATCGACTGTGATCTAAAATTCTCCAGATCTTGCATCAATCGATAATTTTCTGTTGCATATTTTTTGTTTGCTCCGGATACAGTGCGATGAATATGATCTCTCCATTTCCATCCTTTGCTTAACAAAAATTTACATTCTTTGTCTGTAATAAGAACTATGATAAAACATTCCTTTCGTTGTATATTTCTCCACAGTGGGAGAGTATTGCAGAGCCTAGGAGTTGAACCCAGTATTTTCAGATTATGGGTCTGACGTGGTAATCCGTTCCACTCGCCTGCATATAACGCTGCACCTAAGATTTGAACTTAGACACCGCATAAGCGGCTACTATCGATTTTTCAAAATCGCCCCCTTACCACAGAGGATTAATGCAGCTTATTGTTTGCTCGTCCAAAACACCCATCCACAAGGACGACAAAATAATTGTTATGTGAATAGTTATATAAAACGTAGTAAACCTAGAGCGTATCTTCATATAAACCAGTGTCACCTGGATTTATACTGGGATAGGTTTTTATGCGCCACTGATTGACGGTCAGCGCAACACTTCGGATGATAGCAGCCCCAAGTAGATTTGAACTACTGAATGCAGGAGTCAAAGTCCTGTGCCTTACCGCTTGGCGATGGGGCTAAAATACTCCTAAGATGTTAGCAACAGCACTACCAGAACAGCAATGCTATTACTAACTGAAAAGGAGATTAGAAATCGTCAAGTGCGCGCATAAGCACTTGATTATAAATACAAATGGAACTTCTTCCTACTCAAATATATCGTCATAATATTCCGCCACTACTTGTAAAGGGCTGAGAATAAGGGAGCTACCCTTAGACTTCCTTTACATCTGATAAACAGCAATTGTAGCCTCGACTGATTACGAGAAACTTTCACCCATGTCATTCAGCGTATTAAAAATTCATAATAAGAATTAATTTTTTGTTCTTTATGTATTAATCTCACGTCACTTTGGGCTACTCGTACATTCGACAGATCTTATACTGGAATTTCTTCCGATCAACGACGTAACTGACTTATTTGGATTTTCGCTACTTATCTCTCTGTAACATTCCACCGATACAGGCATCACGATTATTACTCCACTGGAGTCGTCTATTATGTCAGCGATCTGGCAATTGCGTTTTACGGCAATATATTATTGTACATATATTTAGTTTTGACGGTTTCCGTCTTTCTGTTTATGATTCACATCATTCCAGAAGCTGCAGTATAAAACTATCGCATTATACCGCAACTCACTATTCATATATTCTCAGCATGGTGACAAGCCAATCTACACTGAGTTATTTGTATTTATAAGCAAGTGCTTATATATTCTACATAATAAGGAAAACGGGCATAGTGCCCGGAAACCCAGTGTTTTCAAGGGTTTCTGGCATTTTCTGAATCGTTACATACTATTTTCTCTATACTTTTGCACTCTAATTCTTGTTTTTTCTTTCGTAATTTCTCTCTGACAATCATTGCAATAGTTCATATTATTGCTAGTTTTTTTGAACAGTCTATCACAACATTTACATCTTTCAAATTTCCCCTCACCGATAAAATTGAGATACTCGTATCCTAATTCTCTAAAATCAGTTATTTTTAAAATAGTATTTCCTGATTTTTCAATAAAGTTAATTTTCAAATTAAGATTGTCATTTTTGTTTGAAAAAGAAATTAAACCAAGCTGCTCCAGATCATTTAAATACAAAAACTTATCATTTCTGTGTTTTACGTTTACACGAGAAGTTTTGTAGATTTCTTTTATATCTGTATTAACCCATCCATTATTTGTATCAGACAACATATTGTATAGTTTTGCAAAACATAACATTGTGAATAAAAGTTTTTCGTATTTGATAGAATTAACCTTTGAAATTGTGTCTAATTCAGATTGAAAAATTTCTACATAATCTATTTCTCTTAATTTGTATTTATGTGCTTTACTTACGATATTTTCAATAACATCTTCCCATAAAGCAGGATTATAATTTTTATAATTTCGAGTCATAAAATCATTTAATTTACAAATAGTGTCTTGTTTATTTAAATTTACTTTTTGTCTATAATACCTAGATAATAGAAATAGGGTAGAAGTTGGCTTGTTGCCAACCTCTCCTTCAGAAATGATTCTTTCTGCTTCTTTTGTTTCGTTTAATACAACCATTCATCATCCTCCTTGTCATCAATTCCAAGATCGAATTTGATTTCATCTGTTTTCATTGAAAATCTTTTGCCAGAAAAACAAATGTCCCCATTCTCATCTTGTGTTGGATAAGTAACTTTATAATTGTTCCTTTTAAGAAGATTTGCAATAATCATATCTCCACAAATATCCCATGCAAATTGTTTGCTTGATTTGCTTTTTGAATAACACAAGTCTAAAACAATATCGCATAAATATTCCTTATTTGGACATTGTTCTAAGCAACGACGTTTAAAATCTTCTTTTAATACATATTTTTGAAGCTGTCTATCATCTGATCTTACTCTTTCAGATTTTGCAAATTGCATATAACTTGAAAGCTCCTTTTTGTAACTCTCGTATATTTTTTTGATTTTGTTAAATAATTGTTTTGAATATTTAACATTGCACTTCATAATAGAATAATCAAAATCAGTTTTCGCATCAAAATTAAAATTATCAAATTTATTTTCAATCGCCCAACATATTTTGTTTATCGTACAAGGTGCAATCCCTAAAGGCATTCGTTTATAATAACAACTTATAAACTTTTTCTCATCTTGAGTTAATAACTCTTTTTTTAAAAGTTCATCAAGAGTGATTCTAAATTTCATAATACATTTTTCATTATTTCGTTTAATGTATTCTGACATTTTTGTTTTTTCAGATGGATAGATATACTGCATAAAATACGGCTTTTTATCTGCAACAAGTTTTCTGTTCAGCCAATATTTTTTCTTATCAGAAGAACATTTCCCATTTGATAGTTTATTTGAAACCCAATTATACCACTCACTAGGCATAGGTTTTGATTCAATGCCCTTGGTTTTGTCGATCGAGTTTTGTTGGTATAATTGTCCACATTTAATACGATAATCAAGAATTCTGTATTCACGACTATCTTTTGGAAAGTTTGCTTGAACTTCAAACATTGATGTTATTTTATTGGTCACTGCACCAACAGCATTTCCGAAACTATTGATATTAGATTTCATGATATCATCTTCTGTAGGAACACATTTTGGCGCTTTTCTCTGTACACATACAACTGCCGGTAATTCTTGTGTTTTTCTAACAAGCAGCGGAAGAGAAGTGTTAATTACGCAGTCTCCATCCTTATCGAAGCCATTCATGGCATCTGCACAAGTATCCCAACTGTTAAAAATTGTTGGAGTCGTCATGTATTTATAGAACTCATCCATTTTTTCATTATGAACGACATTTAATTTTCTTATATTATTATGAGATGTCATTGGTGCGCGAAAACTTGCAATCTTGTCTACTCTTTTGTCAATCCAATATTTAGAATAAATTTCTCCAGATTTTAATAGTCCTGTAACCTCTAGTCCAAACATTGACTGACATAATGAATATGGATCGCCGGACACTAAAGAGTAATTTGCTGGAACATTTAAAACACCAACCTTGGCATCATCAATTCTTTTTTTGATCATAGAATAAATTTGTGATTTGACAAATGGATCATTTCTCATTTCTGGTTCAATCATTAAAGCTGTAGAAAATGAATTGTCTAAATTTTGAATACTATCACTATTTAATCCAATGCCTTTTGTATATAAAACAGTCTTTCTATAATCATCCGATAGAATATCGTTAATTTCTGAAACAGTTGGATCAATAAGTTCTTCAATTTCACTATCACTAAAATCGTAACTTTGAAGAAATTGATAATTCATCGTTCTAACATTTTCTAATTCTTTTTCAGAACTTTTTGTAATAGCAAAACTATAATGATTTTTTTTACAATTATCTAAGTAGTCTTCAATAGAAGAGTAGGAATCCCATAATTTTAACATTGATTCTGTTAATACAAGTTCTATATCCTTTACATTATGTGAGTTACCCCAGACATCTGTAATAGTTTCTATTTTATGATCATATGCAAATTTTTGAAAATCAATTGGGAAAACAGCTCCTTTACAAAATGAATTTCTTATTACACATCCTGGTAATAAAAAATCTTCGCCAATTTCTTCACCCCATCTTTTCATAAGCTCCGGCATAGCTAATCCATATCCGTCGCTGTCGTTTAATTCCACTTCTTTATCTTTTATATATTTCATACTTGGTTCTTCAAGATCTGTATCGTCTAATTCAATTATATCGGATTTAAAATGTGTAATACAATCATGCACAACAACGACTCCATTTGGATATGAGACAGGGGCAGAAGAACTACAGACTAAAGCATTATATGCTTCTAACTTGGCTGGAGAAAATTCTTTTGACATATTTCTTCCATTGTCAATTCGTCTTTTTAATTCAGGTAGTAATTTCTCATTCACAAAAACAATTGTGTTGTTTTTTACTCCACCAGTAGTTCCAAGTAAACGTCTATATGTAATTCCATTTATTTTAAAACCATTTTTATATATTTTATAATAATCTTTATTATTATCTATAACAACACATACATAATCTTTTTTGAATTGGTAAGTGTCCAATTCTTCATATAGCTTTTTAATCTTTGGTCGTGAAATGGATAAGTTTTTTTCATATTTTAAATTTTTGATTTTAGATTTTATATCTGAAATATGGAGTTCAGGATTTGTAACTCCATTCAATTCATCAATAAATCTCATCATTTGACTTTCGCTTAAAGCAATTAATTCTTTATTTTCTCTCGCCTGTCTAATTGATAATTGCAAATTCCATTTTGCTCTTCTAAGACGAGAAGAATGTATTTTAAAAACATATCTTTGTGATGTTAAGTGTTTACTCAATTATTTAATACCTCCAAAAATCTCATATTCTCATTTGTGTATTTCAATAGCTGTTTTTTGTTTTCTATCATCATTTCGCATAATACTTGTTTTAAATATTTGATATCTCGACAACATTTTTTATATTCATCATAATCCATTTTGCTAATCATAATTTTCTTATATTTTTTGTTTCTGAAATTAATATGAAAATTACGTTCTGTTATGTTGTATGACACGAGTGGTTCTGCGAGTATATATTCAAAAGAGTTATACTTACTGTGATTTACCATCACATAAAATATCCAATTATTATTAGACAATTGAGATAACTTAGCTTTTAAATCATTATCTAATTT